>Ga0247837_1001118_pt1 | contig 57208 bp, 34 predicted proteins | sample LaCtaG_2_FD_187115 | JGI IMG/M metagenome (GOLD analysis project Ga0247837, IMG submission 187115) | Freshwater microbial communities from meromictic Lake La Cruz, Castile-La Mancha, Spain - LaCruzMarch2015_14.5m | ecosystem: Environmental > Aquatic > Freshwater > Lake | place: Spain: Castile-La... | reverse complement strand
CTAAGATGACTATTGAAGTAGGCGTGGTCGATTGCGGATTTCAGCAATGAGTTGACTTCCTTAGCACTGTTACGCTTGTAGATCTTGGAGAGTTTCCCTTGGTCTGGGCTCAGAATGTCTTGGGAAATGCTTCTCGAGTTAGTGCGGATTGTGGGCGGCTGACTAGAGCACTGCATGTTTTAACTACTGGGAGCCATTTCTTCTTCTACAGTTTTAGTCTGCGGATGCACACATATCTTCTGATTAATCTATGTTGTTTTTGATAGTTAGGCAAGCGGCAGCCTATTGCTTGTCTATTTTGCTCTGCTTAGAACCGCTTCAAATTTATCTCCGGCCTTTTGGTGCGAGAAAAGGGGAAGTTTGGGTGAAAGGGCAAATTGACCAGGTCTTTCTACCTATAAACTTAGTGTTTTTATAAGCTTTTCAACTAAAGTTGGTTTAAATCCACACTAAATTGTCTAGCTTTTCTGTGTTTTATTAGGCATTTCAACGTAAAATCGACGAAAGTACCTGCAGAGTCAATTAGCTAGGCACAGACTTTCAGTCTTCTGAGAAATAAGGGATCTGCACTCAAATTCACGTAGCGATAGAGAAAAGGGATGAATTGGCGGAATCCCTAACACCTGGACTGGCTTCTGCTCCACTTTACACAGATAAGAGGTAAAAGCAGACTTTGTATAGCTAGCTCTAGGCCAGGCAAGTATTTCCCCGGCCTATATTTATACAAATCGTCCAAAGGCTGTCTAGAACTCCTGGACTTATGTAGAAACAATTCGTGTGTCCATATTTCACTTTCCCCTGCCCCTTTTTTTCTATACTTGGCGCGACAAAAGTGCCTTTCCAGGTCTTTTATGCCACCAGCAGACCCAGCAAAGAGGCAATTCGCCCCTATGATTGACTTCTCCCAGTTACCAAAGCGGTTTCGCACACATTTGTCTAATACACATTTCAAAAATTGACAGTATTAATTGCCTCCTTAGCACGATTTCTCTATATAATCGCTTTCAACTCTCTCTGAATCCTTCCTTTCCCTTCCTCGAAGAGCTGCATGTCTCTCTCGTCCGCCATTTCCAATGTAGAAATAACTGAATCTTGTAAAAATATGTGGGGCAAGACCTTGCTTCCCTTGCTAGCGCTGCTAGCTACTGCTCACGACGAGTGCGGAGTGACCCACGAGTGGGAAAACCGACACTACGAAGCAGTAAACAAGGAGAGAAGACTGCAAGTGGCAAAGACCTATAGGCGTAGCGCTGTCCTGGGGCCTTTGCGCATAAGTGTCTACTATGGGGATATGGCTATGCTGAGTGCAGAGGCTCAGGCCACTGTCAAGAATGTCCACATGCCGGGGACGATCGCCTGGCTGACGAGGGTGCTTTCGGTGTACAATCTGAACGAACCGCTCATCGTGCCGCAAGCCACTTGCGGGGAGTTCTCAGTCCCTGCAGCTCACCAGTCCACCGGCGTAGCCGGAGTCGACCTCATTGTCTACGTCAAGGCAGTCTCTGACCCCGCGGACACTACATGGCTTACCCGATCAGGAGCGTGTTATTTCGACGGCGGGAAGAACAATCCCTTGGCTGGAGTAGTGATGTACAATGCGGCTGTGGCGTGGAGCGAGTCTGCAATTATGATTGGACTGATACGGCACACGTTTGCGCATATACTTGCATTTGCCAGTAATTTGTTTCCGCTGTTTCGGGATCAGAATGGAAATAAGTACGCGAATCCAGTGCTCAGTACTACGATAAGAGGCAAAAGTGTGCAGTTGCTTAGCACTCCCAACGTGCTTGCGAAGGCTCGAGCTGCCTTCGCCTGTCCCAGTCTGCAAGGCCTAGAGCTCGAGGACCAGGGCGGCAACGGAAACGCCGCCAGTCATTGGGAAAAGCGCATAATGATGAACGACTTCATGGTGGCTGCACTGCATGTAGAGACGATATTCACGGATGTGACCTTGGCGGTGTTCCAAGACTCTGGGTGGTACTCTGTGAACTATGAGACTGCAGACCAAGTGTCATATGGCAAAGGCAAGGGCTGCAACTACTTCAACACCAAGTGCGTAGTGAACGGAGTGGCTCAGTTCTCTGAGTTCTGTGACAAAAGTGCAGGGAACGGGTGCAGTTACTACAACACTAGGAAGGCGTACTGCAACATAGCAGCCTGGTCCGGTGCACTTCCTACGCCTTTCCAGTACTTCGCCAACTCAACCTGGGGCAGTTCGGATGTATATCCGGACTTCTGTCCGTATGTGCTGCCCTACTCAAATGGAGACTGTCGTGGACGCGGTCCCAATCCCACCTACACTCAGCCTGTAGCTTTTGGAGAAGTCGTTGGCGACTCGTCGATGTGCTTCACAGGAACACTGATAGACGCCCGCTTCGTGATAGTGGGAGATCCGAACCACAGTGCCTGCTACCCTGTAGACTGCAGCGGAGGACAAGCCAAGGTGACTGTAGGGGGCATGAAGATCACTTGTCCTGTAGCGGGTGGTAGTGTTAGCGGTATTTCAGGGTACAATGGATTCCTGACCTGTCCGCCTTACTCAGTCCTGTGCGGTGCTCAGAAGCCTTGTGTGGGGGCTTGCAGTGGTCTGGGTACTTGTGTGAATGGTGTTTGCCAGTGCTATTCCGGGTACTCGGGTGCGGATTGCTCAACTATCTGCGCCAGTAGTTGTCTCGCGTGTACCGGTTCTGCTGCGAGTCAGTGCTCGTCCTGCTTCTCCAACGCGGTTCTATCCAACGGCTCTTGTGTCTGCGCTAGTGGGTACTACGGCAGTCCAGTGGTTTGTCAGGCCTGTCATCCCAACTGTGCAGCTTGCAATGGAAGTGGACCAAATGCCTGCACTATCTGTATGGCGCCCACCTACTTCCCTGCGGGCAGGACATCTGGAGCCTGTTTATGTCCCAGTAACATGTACCCGCTGTCGGACGGGACGTGCAAACTATGTGATGGAAGTTGTCTCACTTGTTCCGGACCAGCCACGAACCAATGCTTGGCGTGCAAGGCTAGCGCTGTTCTGGCCAGCGGCACGTGCAGCTGCTCTAGAGGGTTCTACGGCTCTGCCACCAGCTGCCAAGCCTGCCACTCCAGTTGCTCCTCCTGTAACAACAGCGGACCAACTGCCTGTACTGCCTGTGTGTCGCCTGCGTCGCTGCCCGCCGGGACATTCTTAGGAGCCTGTGTGTGTCCCTCTAGTATGGCCACTGGCTTGGATGGCTCCTGCAAGGCCTGTGACAGTACTTGTCTCACTTGCTTCGGAACTGCAAATACTCAGTGCAGCTCTTGTAAGTCCAAGGCTGCGCTGGTGACTGGTCGTTGTCAATGCTTGAACGGATACTACCAGCAAACAACCGGCTGCCTAGCGTGCCATTCGTCTTGCCTCACTTGTAATGGCGCAGGAGCCAGCGCTTGCAATTCCTGTCGTTCGACTTCGGCCTCACTCCCATCAGGTCAGAGCGTGGGAACGTGCACTTGTGCCGCAGCGAAGTACCAAAAGACTGATGGCACTTGCGCTGCATGCGCAGTCCGCTGTTTAGCTTGCAGAGGTCCGAACGTCTCCGACTGCACTCAATCCGTTCCCAACTCCAGCATTACCAACGGAGCCATTACCTGCCTAGCGAACTTCGCTCTGAGCAGAGACGGACTAAGCTGTGCTACGTGTCACTCTACGTGTAAGAGTTGTGCGGGAGTGCTGAGTTCCGACTGCAACACTTGCAAAGTCAATGCGAGTTTACCTGCGGGAGTTGCACGGGGGAAGTGTAGTTGCAACACTGGGTTTTTCTTGATGAGTGATAACAACTGTGGAGCTTGCGACAAAAGTTGCGCTTCCTGCTTTGCCTCAGGCTCAAACCAGTGTCTGACCTGCGCCGCAAATGCAGATTTATCCGCCGGAACATGCACTTGTATGCCAGGATTCACTCGCAGTCCGGATCTGTTGAGTTGCACGGCCTGTAGTTCCACCTGTCTAACTTGTTCGTCCACTGCTAGTGGGTGTTCAGCGTGCTATGCTGGGGCTTCGCTGCCCTCTGGAGCTACTGTAGGAGCGTGTGCATGCAGAGATGGGTTTTATCCGAATTCAACGGTGGCTGTATGCGCGATATGTGATCCCACCTGCAAAACTTGCAGTGGCACTTTGAACTCCCAATGCAGTTCCTGTGTGGCTAATGCATCTTTAGTCAGTGGGAAATGTGCATGTGCTGCCGGGTTCGTCAGAAGTACTGACAACTCCTCCTGTCTACCCTGCCATAACACCTGTCTAGCCTGTTCCGGGACTGATAATGACGTGTGTACTGGATGCAAGGCTAATGCTGTCCTGCCCAGCGGCTATACGACAGGGCTCTGCAAGTGCAAGTCCAACTTCTTCCTCAACACTGACGGCAGTTGCGGAGCTTGCGCTAGCAGCTGTGCCACATGCAACGGATCTGGAGCCAGCAATTGCCTATCATGTCCCTCAGGCACGAGTCTCAAAACCAGCCTACCAGGAGCCTGCTCGTAGCCTAGATAACGTCTTCACTTTAGTCGAGTTTAAACAGTGCCTTGGCAGTATGGCGGAGGTCTCGACTGCTCGTCCGCCCACCAAGCCCAAAGGCCTTTCCCGTCCTGTCATATCCAGTCGCCTGCCCAAGGCCTTTAGTCAGGCTTCGATCCTTAAGCCTGCTATTCCCAGGCCTCCGAAGGTGCTGCTGTCGCCGCTGCAGGCTAATAGGGAACAGCACGCCAGCATTCTCAAGGCTCTGAAGAGGCTGCAATTGAAGAACCAGCCCATGTACCTCAAGACCTGGAGCGCAAGACTAGAGGACGTAATTACCTTCGCCCAAGTGGCGGCATCTCGGACCGGAGTAGTGAAAAAAGGCCTGCACGCTCCCACTCTAAAGATGCTCGCAGTGAAGCAACTCCCTCTCAGCACTCGCGAAGCCAGACACAGTCTGTCCCAGTGGCTGGTGCAGTGGCAAGACCTGCAGGCTAAAAACTCTCAATTGCTGCAAGTGCATGCAGCCTTTTGGAACAGTCCTGAAGGCTGCGTTTCCCTCCTGTGTGAGTATCTCAGCGGCGGGTCCCTTCTTTCTCTGGCTGATTCAGCAGGAGCTTTGCCAGAGGAAGCATTAGCAGACATCGCCAGACAGGCATTAGCGACTTTAGCCTACTTGCATAGCAAGAACACAGCACATGGACAGATGTGTCCTGGACAGGTACTGCTCGCTAGGACTGGGTCGGTCAAGTTAGGACTCGGCCTGAGAGCCAAGGTGCAGGGCAAAGCAATAGTCGGAGACGACATATACGGCCTGGGGGCGACGCTAATTGCCGCAGCCTGTGGAGACCTGGAAGTGGCGGGACTGGCGGCTGGAGGCCCTTGCTGCCTGTACCACAGTCTGAAGGCAGAATTAATGTACCCGGAGTTAACGCGGTTCTCCCCCTCCTTCCAAGACTTCCTGTGTAAGTGTTCCCACCACGACCCTAGTCAGCGTCCCAAAGGGGAAACCTTACTCACTCATCCCTGGCTCTATGAGGCGCACTACCCCGGCCCCCGGGTAAGTCTGTCCGAACTGCTGGCAGTCACATATCAATGGGTTGTGCCCGAAGAGTTCCGGGAGGCCGGGGAAGTGCAGCTAGCCCGAATCTGCGAAGCTCTGGGTGTAGTGCTGAGTGGCAAAGTCGAGCCTGCGTGGGAGTGGGCGGAGGACCTGGCCGCTGACTTGGGCTTAAGTCCGCAAGTTGTGGACTCGCAGGTCAGGACTAAGGTCAGTTTCGCCTCCAACGAGTCTTGATTGCAGCCTGTAGCGAACCTATTCTTTGCTAATATGGAGGAGTTGCGGCGTCTGAAGCAGCAGATGATGGCTTTGCAGCAGGCTCCCGCCAAGCCGCGGCTCTCTGAGAGAAATCTGGTGGAAATCATCAAGAAGCTGATGGACAGCGGCTCCCTGCCCCTCTACTTCTCCTCCAACGGCAAGGACTTCCTGACTCCCACTCAGCTCGAAGAAGAGATCCTGCTAGAAGTGCGCCGCCAAGGCCGAGTCAACCTCATCGAACTGCCTGCAGTCCTCGGCATCAACATCGAGTACATCGAAAGACACTCCGCCTTTCTCCTCACCTACCGCAAGGACCTGGAAATAGTGGACGGCCAGCTGATTAGTCAGGGGTATATGGACGTGCTGGCCCAGGAAGTGGACGATTTGGTGGCGCTGGCGGGACAGGTGCAGATTAGTGAGTTGGCAAAGCGCTTCGCTCTGCCTAGTGACTACCTGCGCAGGCACTTGTCGGCCCGGGAAGGCAGTATATTGCACGGACAAGTGAAGGATGCACAGGTCGTCACAGGGATGTACCTGCAGCGGCACTATGCGAAGCTAAGGGGGACTTTGCGAGGCTGCACTGAGCCAATCTCACTGAAGACGTTTGATGTGGCCTTAGTGCCCCAACAGCTTGCGGACATGATTAAAAAAGGCGAAGTTCGAGGCAGCCAGGCCAACTTGGTCTTCACCCCCGCAGTCTACACCGAGGCCATCGAGCACACAGTGCAAACTCTCTACAAGTCCTCCTTGCATATAGACTACGACTCTGTCAAGAGAATCGTCAAAGTGCCGACTAGCGCCGAAGCCCGGAGAATGCTAAATTCCATTGTGCCTGGTGGCGTGCATCTTGAAACCTGCTATATGGATGCAGGGCTTATAGCCTCATTTAAGCAGGATGTAGCAGTGGCGCTTACTACTCATAAAGTAGTGAAGTGCAGGGATCATTTGGAGATGCCCGCTCTTATGCAAACTGTGGATATCCCTGCAGTGCTTGGGGAGATGCAGGACTTGTGGGTGTTGGAAGATACCATTTGGTCGGAAAGTGCACTTCAAGAAATCACACAAACCTTTGAATCGGTAGCGAAGCGAATCGTAGAAGAGGCGAAAACTGTAGTTCTGCCCTCTAAAGGCGCTAAAAAGAAGGGGAGAGGCGATGCTTTCAGCAGCTCTGAGGTAGTGAACCACCTGAAAAAGGCCCGCTGCCTCGAGAAGTACAAATTGAACGACATAGAGGCAGGCTATGACGCCTTGGCAGCCCGGCTCTACGGCAAGGTCTTAGCGCTCATAGACCAGGCCAAAGAGACTACTCGTCCCTCTGCATCCGCAATGCGCAAAAAGGACACAGGCACGGATCTGTTGGACGAATTTTCCCTGCTTCAACTGTGCGTGAAGGCTTTGACGCCCATATCCAGCCACTGCACCAATGTATCAGCCCTCCAAGCTCATATTAGTAAGGCGGTGCTAACCCCCTTTTATGTCAATTTGATGAAAAAGCAGTTGGAGCACCAGGGGGTGGAAATCGCAGAAGAGGTGAAATTCGTAGATCGGCAGAAGTGGACAGCTGCCCTGCCGGACTACTTGAAGCAGATATTCGGCAGACTGGGAGAGGCAATAAGGGAAAGAAGGTGCGAAGACTTCGTGGCTGCAGTCCTTGAAGCGAAGCAAGACCTGCCAGCCGTCATCCTCCAGCCTTTGGATAAGAAGAAAGAACGGGTAGTCCTGCACAAGCAGCGTCTAGCCCTCAAAGAAGTGCTTTCCCAGTCCCTCGCCACATCCAATTCCCTGGAAATCGCTCAAACCTCCCTCCAACTCCGACTCGTGGATGAATTCAGCGTCTTCCTCAGTATTCCCCAAGAGAACTGGGCAGTGCTGCTGGCTGTTTCCGCCTATGAAGCAGTGCACGGCCAGGACGACGTTTCCCGCTATGCACGAGCAGTGCTGGACAGCGCAGCCAGCGACGCTTTGGACGGGCTGAAGGAGCCATTAGCTAGTCTGCTTAAGTAGATAGGGAGACTGCGAGTAGGCAGCAAGGCAAATCGCAGCACTCACATGCACATTCAAAGACCGAATCAGTCCATATTGCGGGATTTCCACACAGACATCAAGCATCGGAATGACCTTCGGCGGTATTCCCTCCTTCTCAAAGCCCAGCAGAATCACTGACTTCTCGGGGAATTGATAGGTCTGGATAGGCACGCTGGTGGCTGTTTGCTCCAGGCCGATTAGGGCGTAGCCGTGGGCTTTGTGGTAGGCGAGGAACTTTTCCACGTCTCGGGGGAGCACTTCGAGCAGGGGCTGGAGCTGCTCAGCGCCCTGGGTGGCAGTCTGGAAGTCCGCCTCGTTCAATATCAGCCGATTCGGAATGGCGAGCAACTGCGCTCCAAAGGCCAGACAGGTCTTCACCAGTCCTGCAATATTCGCGCCTTTCTCCAGATAAGACGCCACTACCACCACCCGCCGTTTCCGCAGGCCCGCTTCAATCTCCACAGTCTGCACAGGAACCGGGCTTTTCCGCATCAATAGACTTTCTATGCGACTCAGTACTTCCGCTGAATACGTCTCATCGAAAATGTTGTCGTTCCCTGTCAGCACTTGAGACAAGCTGTTAGAAAGGTCAAAGCGCTTGATGGACTTTTCGAGGCGTTTGCGCATTTTCACGCAGTCCTTAGAAGTAGCGAGGGCAGCGGAGATTGCCTCTAGGTCGGAAGGACAGTGGATAAGCTGGGCTGTGTGTGCTTGGTAAAGGACGTACTGTGCAGATCGCCTGAGCTGCGCATTATTACTAATAACAAACGGCAACACACTTGCATATATCTGCTCCCTCACCCCCATTTCCCCAGTCGCAAGCAGCACTTTCCCAGCACTCAGCACCAAGCAGCACCCAAACTGCGGCTTCAAGTCCAGGTCCTCCAGCCACTCCAGCAGAACTGGGACCAGGGCGCCGGAACGCTGCAGCACTACCACGGCCAGCGTCCTCTGCAGGTACACATTTAGGTCGAATATCATTGAAACCTGCAAAATGCGGGTAAGGACTGAGACTGTCTGCTCTAGTAACTGAGGGGACAGAGTGGGGAACACAGGCTCCAGGGCGATTAGGAGCTGGCACAGGTACAGTTTCCGCTTGTATTGGACTGTGTAGGGACTGTTGCAGTTGAGCACCTCCGCCTCCTCCATAGCCGCTAAGGCCAGTTCCAGCAGTCTGTGCATGCCTTCGCTATACTCCCTGGTGCCTGCCCTAGTCTGAAGGAAGAAAAGGACCTGCAGTCGCACGAAAGTCCGCGTTCTCAGTCTTTCCTGCTGCAATTTCGCCTGCAAATTGGGCACTGTAAGCGCATACTCCAGGAGAGGCAGTAGACCGAGTGGATTCGCATCTGTCTCTACCCAGGTACTCAGTTTAAGCACAGTTTCAGCGAGTGCGGGGAACAGTCGAGGGGCGGACTGCAGGGCACGGAGCAAGCCGTGGGCTGCAAAGGCAGGGTGGGTGCTTATAGGCAGGTCGAAAAGGCTGGGACTCTGCACCCAGGCGCATACCTCACTATAGAGCGGGAGATATGCAGCACCCTGTATTTGTGCTAACAGCGGGACTATGAGGGAAGGCTCACATCCCTGTTGAAGCTGAATTCCCCACACCTTTAGCACCTTTCCCGGGTCTAAGCCAGGCAATGGGTCTAGCACCCTGGGATTTCCGCCTCCCCGCAGCAATAATCGCACTGCCAAATAGCTGCAATTGGCCTGCAACTCCCCTCGAAGCGCACCTTCCAGTCGAAACCTTAAGCCACTATCTTGCCATTGGGAGTGGTTGCCTCGCCAGTACTCAGCTACTATCACTGCGGTGGGTCCGTCAGTCGCCTTCATAGCTGCTTCTTTGAGGTAGTCCTTCGCTTCGCTGGCGATTGCCCCGATTTCGGCGGTTAGGGACTTGTGAAGAGGGCGGAATTGCGGGTTTTTGAGGGTATCCAGGAGGATATAGTGGACTGTTGGCACTCCAAAGGCCTTTAATTGTACTGTCAAATTGGCATTTCCCCTCAAAAGCAGGGCATTAAACAACTCCAAAGCCCTAATTGCCAGCTCCTGCGGGATGTACGGACTTGTGGGCAGCCGCGAAAGACACTCCGCCAAGGGCTCTACAGCCTCAGCTATCAACGTAGAGTCCAGTAGTTCCATCGCCACTGCGATTTCTGCGCTCTCCCCCTCTCCTTTCTGCAAAAAGGCACCTATTGCCTGCCTCACCCAGCGAACTGACAGTCCTTCCACCTGCCTAGGGAGTGTACTACTGGGGAGGAAGGACAAGGGGTATAGGCTTTCCACTGTGATTGGGACTGATAGGAGGGCAAAACAGCCCTTCAGGACTTCGACTGAGAGGGGCTGTTCCTCAGGCCAGAGCTGAATTCGCCCCTGCCACGCCTTGGCGACCCTCCCCAGCAGACCAGAAGTCAGAAAAGGACTCGGGAAGGGATTCGACAGGGAAAAAATCGCCCAAAGTTCCCTTATTTGTGGCTTTTCACTGGCTTCACATAGCCTTTCCACGACTTCAATCAGGTCTGTAGTGGGTAAGTTCACACATATTGCTTGTAGGACTAGGGCAGCCAGGTGTTCCTCCCCTAGTAACCAGTCGTATCGGCTGCTAAGAGTCCAGGACTGGCCCAGTACGCAGGAAAAGAGGCTGGATACGGACTCTGAGGCTTGGAAGGCGGACTGGAGGAGGCGGAACTTGTGGGAAAAGCGGACTTCGGACTGCAGGGAGAGGAGGAAGTCCATACTACAGGCAAAATGGCTGGAAATAGACACTAAAAGCGTATTTTTGGGGGAAAAGACGCATACTGAAATCTCAAACTAGCCTAAAAACCTTAAAAATCAGCCTATTGCGTTGAGATTTATCAGCTCGTAAATGACTAAGCCGGTCTGATATTCAAGTTTACAGGAACATGTAGAAGTTTTCGATAAATTGAGTGCTTTAATGCAGTCTTCTGATCTCAAAATGACGTTTTAAAGCCGAATTCGTAGGGAAATTTGGGACTAGGGAATCAGTGGCTAGAGAGTACTTATAAATGGAGGGAAAGCAGACTTTGGACCAGACCATAGTCCACTATGCCTCTGCCAGAGAGGCCGCAATTCACCTCAAATCTGACTCTTTCCTCACTCCAGGCGCCCATGTGGTCCCCGTCGTCATCGAAATCCCCAAGTACTGCCCCAACAAGTACGAAATCGGCCACGACACCGGCCTCTTAACACTCGACCGAGTCCTCTACAGCTCCGTCTACTACCCCGGCGACTACGGCTACGTGCCCGACACTCTCTGCGGAGACGGAGACCCTATCGATGCCCTAGTCTTCAGTTCCTACCCCTTGCAGCCGGGGATAATGGTAGTGTGCAGAGTGATTGGAGTGATGTTTATGACTGATGAGAAGGGGGAGGACAGTAAACTCATATGTGTGGTTGATAAGGACCCGAGGATGAGTCGAGTGCAGGACGCGGCGGATATATCCGAGCACTCGAGAGACGTGATCCGCAACTTCTTTTCAGTGTATAAGGACCTGGAAAGCAAGTGGAGTAATGTGGGCGAGATCCAGGGCCGGGAGGCCGCACTTACAGAGCTCGTGAAGGCCATCAATATGTATAAGGAGAAACAGCACCATGAGACTGTCAGCTCCCAGCAGGACCTGAGAGCGCCTGATTTCTGGCACGCCTCCATCCTGCCCTCCAGCCTGTCCAAGCACTTGACCGGCAGACCAGTCCTGCAGTACCCTTACAGGGTCTCCGCCTTCATCGAAGTCCCGAGTCGCAGTAACAACAAGTACGAATTCGACCACGAGTCGGGCATGGTGCAGTTGGACCGAGTTCTGTACTCTGCGACTTTCTACCCTTTGGAGTATGGCTTCATTCCTCAGACTCTGTGTGAGGACGGCGACCCTTTGGATATACTTATAATCGCTTCCTATCCTTTGAATGTCGGGTCGATGGCGGATGTGCGCATTTTGGGCATGTTGGAAATGGAGGATGAGAAGGGGATTGATACGAAGATACTGGCGGTGGTGGATAATGACCCGAGGTATATGAAGTTGGAGGATATTGGGAATGTGGCGGAACACATACTGACGGAAGTGAAGCACTTCTTCGAGACATACAAGTCCTTGGAGCCTGGCAAATGGTCGCGAGTGCGGGAGTGGAAGGGCAAAGAAGCAGCCGCCGAGGAAATCCGCCGCACCAACGCCATTTACCTGCGAGAAGTGAACAAACCGCTAGTAAACGTGCCCCGCTTCGACCGCATGGAAATCGGCCCCGGCTACCCTTCCAGCATCAACGCAATCGTCACCTCCCCCAAGGGCACTTCCAACATATACCGCTATGACAAGGACGTGGGCATCCTCAGACTCGACCGACGCCTGCACTCGTCCATGTACTTCCCGTTCAATTCCGGCATAGTGCCGCAGACCTTTGGGGACGAGGGGAACCCCATACAGGTGGTCATTATATCGGTGTTTGACTTGGCGCCGGGCTGCTTGGTGCGCTGTAGGGTTGTGGGGAAGCTGGAAATTGAGGAGGAAACGGGCCCGGATAGCCGCATTGTGGCAGTGCCGGAATATGAGCCGAGGCTGAGTGACGTTGTCAGTATCGACACAATCCAGCGGCACATCAAGGACGAAATCTTCAACTTCTTCCAAAACTACAAGATGTTGGAAGACCGGCACAGCTGGACTCGCGTAAAGACCTGGAAAGACAAGGAAAGCGCAGAGCGCTTTATCCGCGGAGCTCACGAGCGGTACTATCTGTACGGTCTCCGCATCGAAGAGATGGAAAGCAAGCTGGCTGAGGAGGCGAGCCAGAGACGGGCTTTGGAAGCTCGTCTGCAGGACTTGGAGAGTAAGTATGCAGCGCTGCAGAGCAAGCCAGAGTCTAGTTAGTTCCTAGCTTCTCGTACTCTGGGGAAGTCAATAGACCATTTTACTCTAGAAGGATACAGCCTTTTCGTAGTGCAGTTTAGTATGGGAAACCAATGCCAAAGTAACTATATCTCTTTAATATGCACGAAATGGCTTCACATGAGAAATCTGAAGTTCCCCTTATTAGAATAGTGTACTACTCCCGCACCGGTCTAATCTCCCCCAGTGCCTCTTCCTCCAGCTCCTCCACCGGGTAAATCTTGATTTCCGGCGGGTCAGCAGGCCCTCCCTGTAGCGACTTCACATTGCCGGACTCCACATTCGAGGAAATGGACTGGTTTACGAAGGGCCAGGCCTGGGCCGGCTCTTTCCCTGACAGTATCTTTCGACGTTGGCGCTCCGCTGCCCTTTTCACCATCCGTCTCATGCAGCGTCTGACCAACTTCACGATTTCCCGGTACTGCATCACTACAGTGGCTATAAGGTGAATTCCAATTGCTAAGCACAGGAAGGCAATAATGGTCCAGCCCAGTGCTTCTCTGGAGTCTTTGGTCATATCCACTGTCAACGAAGCCACCATTATCATTGCTAATGCAAGGGTCAGCTCACATGCGCACTCCACCCGATTTCCCAGCCACAGGTTCTTGTAAGGCTGGAGGAAGAGCAGGTACCCAGCGAAGCCGAGAGTGAGCAGGGCGAAGAGGACTGCTTGGGCGAGGCCGGAGTGGGTGAGGAAGACGAGGCCTAGGACGTAGGCGAGTCTGCGCACGTTTTGGACTAGGAGAAAGGCTCGAGCGCGCTTTGTTTCCACTCGGAATTCTTCGTACAGACTTCCAAAGCGCTGCTTGTGTCTTTTCTCCTTCAGCTTCGTGAGAGACTGGAAAGTCACCTTCCACAGGATAAGGACATATGCGAAGGCCAAGTAGCCTAATGCGAGAAAAGCACTAATGACGCTGATATAGCCGGAAGCCTCTCCGGGCACAGGCTCCCGCACCTGCAGAAACACACCCAAACTCAGTAGCAAATAAGTCTCTATCCCGAACCTCAGCGGCACTGCGAACCTAAACAGTCGTCTCCACCTTTCCATTGCCTTAATATCCCCCCTCAGTCGCCCTGCGACTTCCACTAGTCCGAAAAGCACTAACAGAGCGGCTGCCATTGAGAACACTGCTCCGCAGTTCATGTAGAAGTCTGAGGAAAGGCCTTCGCTTTCGAAGGACTGCGGAGGCGCTGGGAACACGTCTGGACTATAGCGAGCGTAGAAATTGGGGATAAAAGCGAAATTCGCGAAATTCAAAGCGTGCAAAAAGGCTTTGAGGTTATCAGGGAAGCTGAGAGACATGTACACGATGAAGTTGAGGACTTGACAGTGCTCAATAAGCATCCACAAAGGACCGAGTCCTCCTCCACCGAACAAAGTAGTCATCACTCCCAGGCCAATCAGACCGCCTATAGCACCCCCTAGCCCTGCTACCCCCGTAGCCACGCTTTGAGACGTAGAAGTCAAGAATCCGTCGAGGAGTTCCGCTGAGACTTTCTCAGTGACTAGGCGGTTGCCCGCCTTGTCGCTTACTTTCCGGGTGTCGCTGATGTGCACGGAAATGCGAGAGTTCTTTTGGATGGTTTGAGTCGGAGTAATGGTCAAAGTGAAGGGGGAATAAAGGCTGTTGGCTGCGGTAGCAGGGGAAAAGCTATAGGCAAAAAGCGTGTATCCAGGTATATCGACACTCGCAAGACTGTTAATATCCTCAGTCAAATAGACAGTTTCTGAGAAGGAATAAGTCAGTTCATATCCACTCTTCGTTACCTTCAAATACCTCAAAAGCGCTTCCGGCTGCTTCTGGTCTACGCAAGCCGACGGTAGTCCCGGAGGACTAGAGCACTCCCAGCCATGCTCCACTTCACAGGTCGAAGAGCAGCCATCTCCATCACTAGTGTTCCCATCGTCACATTGGAGTTGCCCCAAGACTCGCGCATCCCCACAGGTTTCCTTGCAAACTGCGTTAATTACTTGCTCGGAAGTCAGACCGGAGGTAACTACGTGTGCTTTCCCTAGGCCGCCGGTGTAGCCGGGAGTGCTTCGACAGTCCATGCAGGTGGTTCCTTGGAGGTAGTACCCGTATTCGGTGTAGCAGTCTGTGCAGATGCTTTCCTGGCTGAAACACTGCTTGCAGACTGCGTCGCACCGCACACAGTCTCCGGAGGAAGCCACCATCCAGCCTTCCCCACACGAACAGTGGCCGTTTTCTAGGTAGAGCTCCGGACTACATTGAGAACAGCTGGAACTGGTGCATTGGGAGCAGCCCGCTTCGCAAGGTGCACACTGCCCCGCAGTAGTGTCCAAGTAGAACCCAGAGTCACAAGTCTCACTGCACTTCTGCCCATTCAGGAACTTCCCAGGGTCACACTTACACTTCCCATCCACAAAAGACGCCCCTGGGTAGCACTGCAAACAGGTATTCGGGTCGAAAGTGGTGCATCTATAGCATAAAGAATCGTCGCAAAGATTGCAGGAGTCTGCACGTGTGCAGCCGTACTTGCAGGTGGACTTGCAAGCCTGACAAAGGCCGTGAGAGTCCACGAATTCGGTATATTTGCAGGTGGAAAGGCAGGACTTGGTGGATATCGGACAAACGGCGCAGCCAGTGCAATGGCCACGCTTTAGAGTCATTTCCGACATAGTTTTAGCGATATTTGCGATACTGATTTGGTAAATATACCCCAAGTACCCGGCAATGTACCTATTCAGGAAGCCGATATTGTGCCGGGCTTCCGGATAGTCCACGAAAAAGGACGGAAACGTGACAATTTGCCAATTCTGATTGACGAAAAGAGTGACAATTGTAGTATCGTTGAAGCTGTTATAGTGCACTGAGAAGCCCACATGGTACCAGGCGGTTTTGACAGTGGGGATTTCCAGGTCTGTATATAGGAATTGAAAGGCGTTGTTATAGGTCTTTAGCCCGATGCTTAGTAGATTGTGGGTCTCGGGGTAAGGCCAGTTGATGTAAGTTTGGCTCAATCCAAACACCAGCAAGTCCTCGTCCTCATACCCATTATTGGTATTCACCCTGAACAAGCTTCCATACGAATACGGCAAAACCCACATATCAACCGCAAAATCACTATTCAAAACCAGCTTATTGGCACTGTAGTCGAAGCTGGGCAGACTGATGGACTCGGAGATGTTGAAGAAAAGACCGCGGTGGCGGACTGGGAGAGGGTCGAGGAAGTCGAAGTCGGGGTAGAAGCGACTTGGGTCCCAGCCGAGTTGGACGTGTAAATTAGGCGAATTCAAGTCTCCAGCCAAGTTATTATCAAAAGAAATGTCAATTTGCGGGTTCGGACCCAGCACACAATTCTGTCCCGACGCCAAATACCCAGTCGGGCAAGTGGACAGACACAAAGATGCCTTCCCCGGCTGACTAAAGAACCCCGCATTGCACAGATAGCACGCTGCATTGGTAGGCCCTGAACAGCCCTGGCAGGCCCAGTGACACTTCACACAGCGCTGATTCATAAGGAAGTAGGTACTGGGACAGCTGGAACAGGCAGGTGGGGATGTCGGGGAAGCCGGGGGAATGCACAGTGTCGGAAGCCATGGAGGTGCATAGGTGCTCATCTTTGTTTTCACTGAAGCAATCGTGTCTGCAGAGTCCCAGAAAAGCAGCAAATTGTACAGTTTCGTTCCGTTTATTTGGAGCGTAGTGAAGGCGAGGGAAGGCAACGGAATGGCTGCGACTATTGTTGTAGCTACTGGGGAGTCGCAGTAGAACTCAACGTCTAAAGTGCTGCTTGTGTTGATTTTAAGTCTCCAAATCATGAGACTATAGGCGGGACAAGTAGTGGCAATAGGGAAATCGGTAATAATGGGGAGAGTGCCGATAGGCAGGACGTACTCCGTTAAGGTGATTTTCCCTGCAGTTACAAGGAAGTCTAAGCGGAACTGTGTGGCTGGAACGAATACAAGGGAGAAAGAAGGCGCCTGAACTGCATAACAGGCCAAAATGAGCTGATTTGTCCCTACAGTTCTCCCATAAAAGTACTTTTCATCCCCCGGATAGGTCGATAAAGAGGCGGAAACTGCCAAATCCGGACTTCCGCTCAGGGCTGCAGGCACTAATAAGGCCGAATTGGCACTGCAAGCGTCATAAAACTGCCCATCATAAGCCACAGGCACACATCCAGACAGCACCGGCTTATGCGCAGTCGACGCCCTATAGTTAAAGTCAGAAAGCGCCAAACACTGATTCGTTATCAGCGCCAAATCGCCAATTCTGCCCTGAAAATACCCCTCCGAACCCACATTTCCTATGAAAATCCCCATATTGCTAGTCAGCGGATCCTTCGTTTTATACCGAGCATTGGAGCAAATTCCGTCTCTGCACAGTAGCAAGTTCTGCCCGGACATGCATTTCGCCATCCCCACGAAATGCCACTTCAGTACAGTTTCCGCAGGGAAAGCCACTGCAGTCGAGACGGCGGCTATTGTCCCTACCCAGCTCCATAGGGAAGAGGTGTACACCAGTTTGGTGGGGGTGGAGAGACGGAGGAGGGAGTTGGCGTCGTAGGGCAGGAGGATGGAGTCGGAGTTCCAGTAGCTGGGTGGGACTTACGTCGTGTTGGAGATGTGGAGGATGGCTTGGGAGGTGGGGTTGGAGTTGACCTTGTACCAGAGGGTCAGGGAGTAATCGTTAACTGGGCTGCTTTGGCCCAGATATTCAGCTGTGAATGGAAAACGGTAATACCCCAGTCCTTCACTAGTAGACCCATCAGACAGGAAGGATGTGTACTGTCCCAAAACCTGCAAAGTAGCGGCTCGACTCGTACCGATAAGAACTAACACCCCAAGCAAGGCTTTAATGACCATATTATAAAGCTAAAGGCACTAGCTGTCCAGAGAGTCTGAAACAAGGGTAAAAAGCCTTTACTATAGTGGTAGTTTGGAGAGGGGGTTAATGGGTGTTTCTGAGAACTTGGGGTGGGCAGTTTCCCTTGTGCCTGGACAGACCTATTTCTTCCCCATATTCGGCACCAAGAGGGGAAGTATTGTCCCGGCTAATTAAGTCCCTTTCCCTGCCTCACTGCAGTCGATTCGGCTTGGGAACGGCCTGGAAAGAGTCGCAGAGGTATGTAAGAGGTACACTTGAGAGTTAGTATTGCTGTGTTGGAAGGAGAGGGAAAGGCGGCTTTCTCTGTGATGGATTTGGCAACTTGAAGGAAGGGTGAGAGGCTTTAAGGACATAAAGGCGTATTGCAGCGCTATTCCCTTTATTAAGTGATTTTAGCATATAGCTGCTTCGTCACTACCTGAAAATCACGCTTTAAACAGTTCTCCCAAATTTCACCGCCTAAATCCTTCACAAATATACTCAAATTCCAGCTTTATACCCTAAAAGTACCAATTTAAGCGCTATTTTATAAGCTATTCCGCTAAGCTCGCTTCCTGCCAGTCCTCCCCCTGTCCCTCGGCAAGTCCCGGGCCGCCAAAGACAGGGCTCTCTTCAGCAATTTGGGACTGGAAATCCGCTGCTTAGCGGAAAACTGCTTCCAGAGGGAGTGCTTGCGGATTTCCAGGGCTAGGGCGCTGCTGCCCTTTACGTATTCCTGTAGAGAGGCGATAAACAGCCGGATTGTGGCTTGGAAGTCGGGAGTGCCGAGAGAGTCGCTGCCTGCTTGTACGTACTTATGCATCACTCCCCTCCCCAACAACACCACCCTCAGTCCCTCCTCCCGCAGTCGAAACAGTCCCGGCACCAGCCTCATCACCGCACTGAGCAGCAAGCCATTGGTCCTAAGTGGACACTACCTGTGAATGAAGACCAGCTGCAATATGGTCGCCCAGCACTCTGGACTGAAGGCTTGAGTTTGGGTAGAAGTCAGCATGCGAGTAAGGGTGATGATTACTTCCAGTAAGTTGACACTCATAGGCCGGTCTACGGTGTGGGAGGGCAGGGAGAAGACCTGGGTGGGGGCCGGGGAACGCATGATTACCTGCAGAACGCGCTCTATCTTGGGGGCGTTTTCAGCTAGGTAGGCGAGGACGGGGTCCTGGTAGGCCTGAAGTTCACTGTTTAGCTTCGCAAGGATGAAGTTGAGCAAAGTGCCGGCTTCGTTCCTAAGCGCTCCACCCCCCAATTCACACTCCACAGTCCAGTAGTCCCTCGTATACACCCCCACAACCCCGCCCAACACCTCCTTCCCACTAGTCACGAAGACTTCCCGCTGCAGTGGACCCGAACTTTGGCTGCTCCCTTTCTCCGTATCCAGCTTCACCTCGTCTATAGCCACCATTTGGGCGGAACTGCTGATGGTCTGCACAATGTGGCTGAGTACTGAAAGGGCGCCTGAGACTTGCGCCAGTTCCAGCCTGCTCAGGGGAGTAGTCACCAGCACAGTCGCTAGGCTGCCTATCACTATATGGCCCAGTTCCCTGACTATTAGTCCCGCGGATTCGTGCGTTAGCAAGGGGTTAAACAGGAACACGAACAGACACAGGTTCTGTACACTTGTATGGAAAACGAACTGAGTTATGAGCGTTTGGAGGAGGGTGCCAGTGGCGAAGTGGCTGATTAGTCGCTTGGAGTCTTTGGCGACCCAGCAGCTGAGGAGTCGGCAGGCCCTGTCGATATCCTCTAAACTGGGCCGCTGGGGCACTAATTGCTCGAGGTAGAGGTCTGCCTGGGAGTTACAGAGCTGTTCGCTGGCTGAAAAGGAGGGAATTTTTAGCAATTTGCTGGTATTTGAGACATCTGTAAGAGCGGAGGTAGCTTTATCCGGAATATCCGCTGCCTTCGCAGTATTACTTGCAGTCGCATCGAACGTATACGAAAGCAGCACCTGAAAGTGCCTAATCTCCCCTAGAGACAGGACCAAGGACTGGGAAAGCTGCGGATGCGCACTGTTCAGCCACTGTAGTAGTTCTTCTTCAATGGGCAAAACGGCTTTAGTCGTCTTTTCCTGTGCTTTAGTTATATACGGCTGAATTATAGTCATCAGTTCTTCTGCTTTTTCCCGTAATTTCCCACTGTCGCTTTTGGACAAAGTCACCAAAGTCGGCCTAATCTTCTCTGCGGCTTTACTCCGGGCTGTTCCCTGCAAGGCATCAAAGGCTACGCCTAGGTACAGCAGTGCATGCACACTTCGCTCTGCCCCCGCTCCACTCACACAGGACAAAAGCAGCGGAATTACCCTGATTTCCTGCTTGCACACATACACAGACACTAGGTCCACTAGGAGTTGGTGGGCGTCAGGGAGGTGGGTGAGGGGGAAGAGGGCGGGGATGAGGTCGCAGAGCAGGGGTTGCAGCTGGTCTCGCTGGCGTTCGCTGCGCAGGGCTTTGCGGATGCAGCTGCAGGCTTGTAGAAAGAGCGCAGGGCCGGAAGGCAAATGAGACGGGTCGAACGCAAACTGCTGAACCACTCTGGCCGCCACTTCCACACTGTCCATTATGCATACTCCCCACACAACTCTTGCGATCCTACACATTCCCTAGCTACGCCTGCTTAGCAGCTGCTGAAACCATTGAGAAAACCTCGTTTCTCGCCTTGCCGTATATTTCCTCCAGACGAGATCGGACTCGGTCCAATTGAGCTGCTTGGGCGCGGGGCTGGCCGGCTTGGAGTTTCACGAATTTGAGGAAAATTAGGTGGGAACTTTCCGCTTTTAGCAGATTTCCTGCTAATAAGTCCCTATCTGAAGCTGAGAAAAGGATGAAGTTGAGGACGGAAGCAGACATGGAGTGGGCGATTTCTTGGTAAATTGGGAACTTGTCGGTGGATTCTGGCTTGATGGTGAGGTTTGGAAGGTGAGGGAGGACTGAGGGCAGCCAGAGGCGTATTCCCTGCTCAATGCACTTTCTCTTCGCCATGCTCACAATATAGACCTGGCCAAGAGCGAGTGAGGCTTCCAGGATTCGGGTCTATGTGGCTGTTACAATTGCTTCATCGAGTGGCTTTAGATCCGCCTGAGCCTTCGTTTCGAATGCCTTTCCTTTCAAACTTGCCAGATAAGACGTGCAAAGTAGACAATCGTCCCACTCATATATAAACGCTGTGCGGCTTTTCCCCGATTCCCTGCATTTGAGCGGCCTTAGGAGCGCCAAAGCCAGATACAGCCGATTTCGCAGTTGAGAGCATGAGGGAACAGCCGGCTCCTCGACTACCTGAAGACAGGAAACTGGTGAGGAGTTGACAGGAACGCCAATTATTCTCTTTATGTAGCGTAGACCAGGGGAGACATAAGCAGGGCAAGCCTTTGGGTGGATGCTGGGTGCGTCTTTCTCTATTGCTTCCTTCTCAATACGCTTCTTTTTGGACCTGCAGTTCCCCATATATTAGCCTTCCCTGTGCTACTCCCTACAAATTTACATCAAATGACACATTTCGCAGGCGGTCTGCACCTTTTCCCGCTCCACCACAGGCCAAGTCCCAGCGTGGCTCGGAACCAGCATCGACTGCACCATGTGCGCATCATCATACAGTCTCAACAGTATGCGGTGTCTCGACCCCAGCTGACTAATGCCCAGGTGAGTCTCGAGTAAGTGGTCGTCGGGTGCATATTTGGTGTGCATAAGGCCGAGCAAGTGCTCCATGTCGTCCAGACCCGCTGCTTGGAAGTGCCGGAGCAGGTCTGGTAGTCTGAGACTGTCCAGCCATATGTCCATCGCCGGCAGGTCGGAAGCTGTGGAAGGCGCAGGCCTGCCTTTCGCCTCTTCCTCCAAGCAAGCAATCAGCCTCAGTCTCCACCCCACCTTGTCAACACCCAGCTTTTCCAGCCTTTCCAACGTCACTTCGCCCTCCTTCACAGCTCGCACCAGACTTTCCACGTCTCCATACCCTTCCTCCACCAGCAGTTCAAACAAAGTGTGCAGGCGAAGCGAGGACAGCCACAAGTAGAGGGCGGACTTCTTGTAGTCTGCGGAGGCGGATCGACTGGTGGAAAGGTTGCTAGTGAATTCCTGCTCAGGAGAGGTGTGCTTGGGAGTTATTGTGGAGAGCAGGGGAGAGCCACTGCTGCATCGCTTGAAGCTTTGTCTGAGTCCGCTGTCGAGGGCGAGGGACGGTACGGAGAGGGAGGTGTCTTCACTGTGTTCGAGGGCGATGCTGCGGTTTATTTCGGGGTCTGGAGGGCTGTTTTCTACTTCTGGCTTGCTGCACGCCTCCTGCGCCACCCCGACTTTCAACATAAGTCTCACATCCTCAGTCTCCGCTATATCCACCGGCCTGAGTCCCTGCTTATCCCTGATTTCTCGACTAGCATTGGCAGTGACTAGCACCTGCACCAGTCGCCCATTCCCTGTAGCCGCGGCCACATGCAGAGCTGTTTGGCCCAACATTGCATCTGTCCAGTTCGCATCTGCGCCGTATCTGAGCAACAGCCAAACTAGTCGATGGTTGCCTTTGCGAGTAGCTCGCAATAGCGGACTTTCCCCGTCTACATAGGCATAACCGTGTGACAACAGGTTCGGGTCCGCAGAATGCTCCAACAGCAACTGCACCAACTTGCAGTTCCCAGAGTCCGAAGCGGGGTGCAACGGCACTTCCCCTGCCTTCGTGCGCTGGTTAGGGTTAGCGCCCTTGGCTAGCAACAACCGTGCCGCATCAAAGTGGCCGCAGATCACAGTGCGGTATAACGGCGACCAGCCTAGCTTGGAGTCGAGGAGATTCACGTGGTCTCCGGCGATTTCCAGGGCTTTGCGGACGAGGCCTGGGTCTCCGAGCCTGCAGGCCTTCTGTAGCATGTCAGCAGGGTCTGCCATTATCGGATTAGTGCTCTAGGTGTATACTAGGAAAAGCTAACTGTGGACTAATTCGAACAGTTAGCGGAAATGCGACTATTTCAAGGCAGGAACTTCCTTGTGTCGGGTAGAATTGCCTTTTTCAGTATGAAATTCGGGACATATATCCTTCTTCCTTGCAGAGTTTCTTGCTTCTGAAGACACAGGGGCTTGATGAGAGCGGAGAAAGCGGACTAAATGCAAGGGAAACCAGCTGTACCCGGGGACTTGAAATAGGTCGAAAGCCTGTTTGAATGTTAGTGAACCTGACACCTGCGAACTGTGAGTCGTCCCTATGGATTAATGGCCATATGGGTAGCAATAATATGGACGAGGATAGACGACGCCGCTATAGACCGGCGCCTAGACGCAGTCGATCACCACCCAGAAGAGGCAGATCCCCGCCTAGACGCAAAGGACGTCGCAGGAGTGATTCTAGTCTCAGCAGCACTGACGAGGAATACCTCAGGAAGGCGTCGTGGATAGTGGGTCGCTCCAGAACTAGGTCTCCCCACCCTTGGCTGCGGCAGCTTGCAGGGGAAACGCAGCACAAAAACCAGGAAGTGGACGAAACGCAGTTCTTCTGGGATGGCTTTCAGTGGGTTTCTCGCTCCCACACTGTGGGTTCGAACATCAATGAGGTTATAGAAGCCAACCGCAGGGTCAGACGTGTAGGAATTTCTAACCTCCCGCTAGAGTTCGGCATCTCGGAAAAGGACATTGAGGAAATGCTGAACCAGAAAATGATAGAGTACGAGCTGTGCAAGGCAGGCAACACGAAGCCCGTGCAGATGGTGCATATCGACGAAGACCTGCCGAACTCCTGTGTAGTGGACTTCGCCTCGCAGGAAGAAGCACAGCGCGCCCTCAAGCTGGACGGTCTGAAGGTACTAGGCCGGCCTCTCAAAGTAGCGAAGCCGGAAGAACTGGCAGGCATGGGGGCTCTTGGCAGCATGATAGGCGTGAACGCAGCCACAGTGTCCGCTTTAGACTCCATCGACACCTCTGCCAAAGCCGCGGCTGCGGCCGCAGCTGCCATGCAGACCTTCCACTCCAGCGCGGGGCCGTCCGGTTTCAACCTCGAACAGGCAATGAGTCGCGCTCGCTCGCGGGTTCTGAAGGTTTTTGGCTTCCTCAACCCGCGGGACTTGAGGAAAAATGACGAAAGCGAGTTCATGTCCATAGAGAAGGAAATGCATGACGAGTTCAGGAAGTATGGGCACATCCTGTACTGTCGGATGACCAAGCCTAGCAAGGCTCACTTCGGGGCTGAGCCGGGTTCAGTCTTCATTCAGTATAGCACGGAGGACATGGCTGAGACTGCGAGGCTTCGGATGCGCGGCAAGAAGTTCGATGATAAGGAAATCCGCGTCATGCCTGTGCCTGAGGACGTGTTCGACAAGGACCTTCGCGAGCATTAGATAGTATGGCGGACCTCTCTCCAGTCGCAGTTAGGCCCAAGCACAAAGTCGTCTTCTTGGCTGCATATCAGTCTCAAAGCTTCTACCCTCAGCCAGTCCATTTACGGCTCACTTGACCCACTCAGCACCCGGCAATGCCCTTGAGTTCCAATTGGAAAATTGCACCTTGCCGACTGCACAGTTTGCTCCAACTCTGAGACATCTCAGGCCAAAGCACTCCCTCAGTCAGATTTTTGCTTATATTCGCAACTACTCAGTCGCTGCAATGCTTACGACATACCAAATTGTCGATTCTTTCTGAGTCTCGACAATGGGTGAAAGGTGTAATGAGCATAAGAGAGCTGGGTGTGGTGTGTATGAGGGTGGAAGTACGGGATATGGCGGGGAAAAGGTAGGGATCAGGCAGGATACATTGTAAAGAAGAAGGAGCTAAAAGGTCGGTTAGTAGTGCGAATCTATCACAGTGAGCGCGAGTCAAGGGACTAATACAAGCAGTATTTAGTGTGTGGCGGAAATTGCAGGAATGGAGATATACGTACCAAGTGACTGCCAGTCGCAAGAAGGAAGCACCTGCTAGTAACTCCCTACTTAATATGCAAAAGGGAAGCAGGAAAGCAGGCAGAGACGTCAAGCCCGGACTGCACAGTCCCACGCAGGGGCGATGGGTGCGGGAAAGGTCTGCCAGCAGGAGGAGTTGGGACTCAAGGCAAGATGGGCTTAATGCTGCTAGTCGGAAGGACGCCCGGCTTTCTACAGGCCAAGTCCCCTCTCTGTCCTCAGGTCTGGACCAGTCCACTGCAGTGAACGGCCACCTGTCCACTTCCTTCCACTCTCCCACAGCAGTCCCCAGCCTCCCAGACACCTCTTTCCAGTACTGGTCCGACCGGGTCGCAGAAGTGGAAGGTCAGTTAATTCCGCTTTTCCGCTCCGGAGTCTCTCTCCCCACGCTGAAAGCAGCCACACAGGAAGCCTTTGACCAACTCTACGCCTTTGACTGGGGCTCAGAGGTGGCGCAGTTGAGGCAGGAGGCGCTTTCTTGGAAAGAGGCGAAGGCGGACTTGGCGAGTTTGAATGAAGACTTGCTGGGGGAGCTGCAGGACTGCACGCAGGCGAACCAGGAACTGATACAGCTGCTCAGTAGGGTGCAGGTGGAGAAGTCCTCCCTGCAGAGCCGGCTGCTGCAAGCAAAGCGCACCTACCACCAACTCAAAAGCAGAGCAATCGCAGGGAAACTGGAAGACTTGAAGCTAAGTGAAGAGACAGAAGTGGCCTGCCAGACACTGGAAAGCCTGCCCGACGAAGACCTCCGCCGTCTGCAAGCCCACTTAAACCCCAGGGAAACCCTGGAAACTGGCCAAAACGCACTCAAATTGGCCCTGAAACAGGCCCAGGAACAGCTAATTCCCTTACAAAGCCAGGTCAAAAGCCTCGTTTCCGACCTTGAAAGCAGACAAAATTCCTCTTCAGTCCGAGAATTAGCCGTTTTGAGACTAAAAAATGAGACAAATTTGTCCCTAATTGGCTCTTTGAAGCTGCAAATTGAGAGTTTGAAGCAGGCGGGGTATTGCTCGCCCGAAACAGTGGCGACTGAGCCCAAAGCCACTCTGCAGGACGAAATAAAGCAACTGCACTCGCAAGTTACTGAGAAAGCCGCTGATAATAGCGTTGGGTCGGACTTGGAAACTGTTTTGTACCATATAAAGCGGGAAAATGTGGCTTTAAAGCAAGATAATGCAGATTTGATGAGGGAAAAAGGCGATTTGATGGAGACTTTGGCGAGGTTAAAGGCTGAACAGACCTCCAAATTAGCCCAAATATCGGTAAAAAAGGACAAAAAGAGAAAACCCACTGAAAAACTGCTGAAGCAAATCGCTGATTTGGAGCTGAAATTAGTGGAAATGAGCGAAGAGAGAGCCACTTTGCTGGGGAAAATGAGTGATTTGCAGAACCAGGCCGAGCTGATAGAGGAAATCAGCCATTTACGCCTGGAAAACGAGGAATTAGCGGAAGTTGTGAAGTCAATTCAGGCGAATTCAGTGAGAAATGGGAATATTACGAGTATAGAAGAGGCGAAACAGCAGTTATTGCAGGTTCAACACGAATTAAAGAGTCTGCAAGCCTCTAAAAGCAACAATTTAGACCTGGAAAAGCGCATAAAGGACCTAGAAATCGACAATGAAGCGCTCAAAGCCTCCTGTGAGGACGCCGAGCAGTTCCTCGCCACCAGCGAAAAGCGGTACTCACTGCAAATTGAAGGGCTGCGCATGGAAATCAACACGAAATCCGCACTGTATCGAGACCAAACGATCGCAAACACACGCAAAATCCTGGCTTTGAAGCAAGAAATAGCGAAGTTGCAGGTCTAGGCGCTATTTAAGTATGGAAGATCCGTTGAGTGAGGAGTTGTTTGCGAGTGAGGGGCGGGAGGACTTGCTGCAGAGGTGTAGGGACGCCATTGCAGGTCTGCAGCAGGACTTGGAGACGGAGAGACTGCTGAGGCAGCAGGCTGAGGGCCTCACTGATGAACTTCAGCGTGAAGTGGCAAACCTGCAAGACCAACTTCACTCCTTCAAAGTGCAGGACTACTCCCGTCTCCTCGAGTCCCAGCAGCACGACACTGCCTTTGAACACGCGAAAAAGCAGCTCTCCGCCTACAAGGAGCAACTCGCGCGCTCTACACAGGAACAGTCTGACTTGCAGACGCAGACTGAGGACTTGAAGGGGGAGTTGTTGAAGGCGAAGAGACTGCTGGAGGAGGCGAGGGAGGAGCTGGCGAGGAGCAAGGCGGCTGTGACGGAGTGGAGTACGGCGCTCACAGCGGTGGAAAGCAAGCTGAAAGCACTGACCAAGGAAAACAAATCCCTCAAAGAAGCCAGTGCCTCAGTAAAGCAGGAAAACGACGAAATTCAGCAAATTTGTCAGTCCCAAAAGGACCAAATCCAGCGACTGCAAGCAGCACTGCGAGCTATGGAGGAGGAACTGGCGGCGGGCAGGAAGCAGATAAGGACTGAGGAGGAAGGCAGGCGACTGGCGCAGCAGAAGTACTTGGAAAGCTTCAATTTGCAGGCGGAACAGTACCAGGAAGCCATGGCGGAGGTCCGTAAAGGCCAATTTGCTGTGGAAAAGGAACTGGAAGACGCCAAAAGAGACCTAAACCGCCTCAAAGACCGTCTTTCCGCCTCCACCGACTCCTTAGAAGCCACCAAATCCACCCTTTCCACCTCAGAACAAGACAAAACCCGGCTTCAAAGCGAAATTTCAACCCTCAAAGCCAGCTTCGAGGAACAAAACCAGACCAATCAGCGTCTCCGCAGCGAACTAGACACTTCCCGCAGCGAATCCACCAGCCTCCGAGAGCAAATCGACACCTGCCAGACTCGCATCGAAGGCGCAGGCTACAAAGCCGCCCAGTTAGAGCAGACTTTGGACAGAGTGAGGAAGGAACTGGCACTAACTCGGGGGGAAAGGGATGAAGCGCTGCAGCAGGGACTGAGGCAGAAGGCGGAGTGGGAGGATAAGGTGAGGGCTGCGAAGGAGCAGCATAGGAAGGACGTGCAGAACTTGCTGGAGGAAAATAAGTTCAAGCTGGAGGCGGCGCTCAGAGACTATGAGACTGAGTTTGAAAAGGAGCTAAACGCCCGCGAAGAAGCCGAATCCGCCCACTCCCAAGAACTGCAATCCCTGCAAGCCGCCTGCTCCCAGTCCCTCCAAGCCAAAGACGACGAAATGTCTCGCCTGGACCAAGACCGCGAGCGTCTCCGCGAGGCAGTGATGGAGCTGGAAAGCAAGTTAGTACTGCTTTCCAGGACTGTGGAGGAAAGAGCGGCTTCTGAACAGAGGCGAGACCGCAAGGCAAAGGCCAGACTAAGCCAAGACAACGAGGCCATTCGAGAAAAACTGGCATCACTGCAGAGCCAGTTGGTGCAGGAAAGTGAACTTTTCAAGTCGGAAAGTCGGAGGAAGGATGAGGAAATAGCGCAGGTGAAGCGGCAGGCGGAGGAGAGAGTGGCTCGCAGGACGGCTGCCATTACAGAGCAGGCGGATTTGAGGGTGTTGGATATGAAGGAAAGGTGCTTGAAGGAGTTGGCGCTGCTGTCGAAGTTGCTTACGAGTGTGGAGCTGGAAGGTCGCTCCGGCTCAGGACGACTGGGAGACTACCTAAAGGACGTGATAGACCGCCTGGAGCAGGGCCAGGATAGCCAGTAGTCAGAATTACCCCAACTTATCCCTGCCACTATTAGCCAAATACAGTAAAGTGGTCTCTTTACCTGATATAGAGGCTGCCTTAGACACAAGTAGGGATATATGTCCACAAAGGCTGCTTCTGCACTATGCCTTTGTAGAGTGCGCAGCTCCTTTTCAATGTATGTTGGAAGCCACTATTATAGAATACGTTGAGAAGCTCTATATACCAAAGTTGCAAGGGGTAGTGCAAGTACAGAGTATCGGTCTCCAAAGGACTGGACTCACAGGTAAGACAGGAACAGGCCAAAGATGTAGGTCTATAATCCCAAAATGGAGCCACAGGCCTCCTACTTCGCTGCCACACAGGGTGTATTCAGTGCCAATGTGAGCGCTTCAGAGCCTCAAGGTTCGGAAGAGTTCTTCAAAGTCACAGTATTTCCCACGCAGATCCTGCGCAGCACAGCAGACCAAATGACTCAGCCCATCGACTACTACGTGACTGCCACAGGCCTGCAGAACTCCCTGCGCAGTCCTCAAGACGGATTCGTCAATATCGGAAGGCAGCAGATCAATGAAGAGGGGAAACGGCCGAATGATATCATGCTGCCGGCCAGTGACAGGGCCATTAGTCGCTGTCACTGTAGGTTGGACTATAGACAGTGGTTTCGGTCCAGAGAACTGCCGCAGGAGTTTGTGGCCTTTTTGATGGCTGGCCACCCTCGACTGGGAGAAGTGTCTGTCTTTAGAAACCTGCCACCTCAGCTATTCGGGTACATCTACACCTTCCTCAAAGCCACCCACACTATCTGGATCACCGACCTCGGCAGCGTCTGCGGCACCTACGTGAAGGTGAGCAACGACTTCCCAGTTGAGTTGAGTCGCGGACAGACCTTCCTCATCGGCAGCGACATCTGCATCGACATCGAAGAAGTCAGTAGCTACCCGCTATCCTCAGTGCCTTCAGAAGGACCGGAAGACAGCCTCACCCCACGAGAAGTCTCTCAGCCCAGTATAAAAGTCACAATTGGCCGGATTCCTGATAACGAAGAGTCCACCCTCAACCGCCACTCACAACTCTTCTTGGCTGAACACCCACGACAGACCTTCCGAATCGGCCGCTCCAACAACTGCGACATCAAGCTGAACGACAGCACCATTTCCCGCGTGCAGTGCCGGATTGAGTTCATGCAGGACCGCTGGGTGATGCTGGACGGCAATGAGGGGAAGCTGTCGGTGAATGGGACTTGGCTGTCTGTGTGCAAAAGAGACCGGAGAGTGCGGGAGGAGTCGCTGCCGTTCCCTGTGACGAATGGGATGCAGGTCAAGGTTTCGGAGGCGGTGCTGCAGGTCGCGTGGGTGCAGAGGTAGGTGTTAGGCTAACACTGCGCTAGCAGTAGGGAGGGAACACTGCGGCCAATAGTAGTTTCTATCAGAGATCTATAGCTTGCATGAATCCTGGGCCTTACACTCGAGGATATACAGTATCCTCCAACTCTATATGAAGTTTCAGATAATGTAACTGACCCTATGTCAACCTCTGCTCTTCCACCCCTCTCATTAGCCATTTTCGCGGGTATATCAATAATGTCCAGTCCCCTGCTTTCCTTCGAGTTCCTCGCAGCTTCCCTGCACCTCGACCCCTCCACCCGCCAAGCCGCCGAAGTCCTAGTGCAGTCCTTCCTAGAAACCGAGAAAGAGGAGACGGAACTGCCCTGGCTGCAGCGCTGTGCCTTGCTGGCGGCTTCCAGACTGCAGGGGGCGCCGTTGACGCTGGGACAGGTGGCGAGGGATGAGGGGGAAATGCATAGTGTCGTCCTGCTGCTTAAGCGCTTCTTAGACAAGCTACAACTCAGAGAAGACGTCAAGCGAGACCTGGCCGGGCTCAAAGTGGCCTTCACCTTCTCCCTGACCTTCTTCAAGAAACTCGACGAGCTCTGGGAGCGGCTCCAACTGTTGGACTGTCCCCAACTGAAGCACTTCACCTGGCTGTTCTTCCTGCTCTGCAAGGCTCAGTTGCTGCGCAAGCACCCTGACATAATTGAAACCGCACTGCTCTTAATTGGCGTGCTGCACGCTGTTTTGCTCAAATTGCCCTTTTCTGCGCTCAGTCCCGCAGCAGGGAAGTCCCCGGAGGAACTGCTCCAACTGCTTTGCGACCTGATGCGCACTCAGGCTAAATTCGCAAGTCCCTTGGCGGACAAGGCAGCGGGCGTAATGACCAGTTTACTGGATCGGAAGATACTGAAGGAAGGGAAGTTCAACGAAAGTGGCCTGGAGGCGTGCTGCAGGGTCCTCAGTGACCTGTACAGTGAGCATATGAGTGAGATCGATGAGAGGGAGTTCCTAGGGAAAGGGACGACTAGTAGACGGCTACGCACTCCAATGACGCCTTTTACAAGGCAAATCGACGCTTCTAGGCGACTAATTGCTCAGAGAGTCCAACACTACGATACTGACTCCGCCTCCATATCACTCCACACCCGCATCCAAGACATCCACAGGGGCAAATCGCCCTCCCACCTGCTCCAGTCCACGCCCATGACGCAGGCCTTGGAGCTGAATAGCTGGCTAGCCGGCCTTTTGGAGCCAATTGAGACTGCGGGGGTTACAGACCTGCTTCTGTCCTACTGTGCTAACTGCAGTTCAGCGGAAATAACTGAGCGAATTGGGCAGTTCCGCAGTACTTTGCAAGTGTGTGTTTCCGCCAATAGACTGGAAGACAAGGTAAAGACGGATGCAGTGCTGAGACTGTACCTGCGCCTGCTTGAGCTGCTGCTTACTACGGAGGTTAGGAGGAATGCGGCTGCGGACTTGAACACTATCCTGCAAAGTGACTCGTTTCATAGGAGCGTCTTGGCCGCCAGCGTGGAAATCACCTGTTTCAGCCACAACCTCGCCCAACTCGCCTTCGAAGACGTGCTGTCAGTGGCCGGAGTCAGCGGCTTCGAGTTCTGGAAACTCATCTCCAGCCTCCTCGCCTGTGAATCCGCCATGCCCGCAGCCCTGCACCTCCACTTCCAACTCATAGAAGTGCGAATAGTGCAGAAACTCGGCTGGACCCAGGGCTCTCCGGTCCACCAGGCGCTTAAATATGTGGGGAAAAGGGAAGTGAAGGAGCAGCTGCATGTGACTTACGACCTGTTTTTTAGGCGAGTTTTGGCCTATTCGGCGAGCAGATTGGCTACTTTGGCGGAGTCTTTGCTGCTGCCCACTGCCTTGCAGGAGGACATTTGGACTGCTTTGAAGCACTTTCTCAGTAATCAGACGGAAATACTGATAGACCGGCACCTGGATCAGCTGATTTTGTGCGTGATATTCGGGATTTGCAAGGCAAATTCGCATATTTTGAAGTTTACGACGCTAGTGGAGCAGTATGCACTGCTGAACGAAGGGGAAAAACACGCAGTTTGCTACCAAATCCCTCTCGACTCCTCCGAAGTCAACATAATTGTCTTCTACAACCAAGTCGTAATGTCGCTGATCCGGGATTACACGCGTATTGGAGCCCCGGAAAGCCTGCGAATCAGTGCTTTAGCGCCAGATAGTGCGTTGCGAGTGTCTGCAAGTGCCCAGTTTCAGCGAATTCTGCAGTCTCCGCAGTCTGCGAGGACCCGGGCGCTGATGACCCCCACGACTATGAGGCTTTTTGCCTCGCCGGAAAGCCTGGGGGTGAGGCCTTCGGATAAGCGTCTGGACTTTGAGTCGGAGGAGAGGAAATACGACCCAATGAAGCGTCCCCGCCATTTAGACGCTATCCTGCAGCCCTGCCCGGCACAGAGTCTGTCCCTGCCCAGCAGTCTAAAGAAGGAAAGCTAGCTGCATAAATGGACCGGATTTCCGTGGCTTACTGCCGCTCCCTGCTGCACAGGTACTACTCCCCGTTCTACTACTACCCGCAAGGAGCTGGGCCGGAGGAACAACACTTGGTCAGTCTGCACTCCAATAAGTCCTACCTAGACTGACTCTTCCTGCTGTCTCTCGGCCCCCAGCATGCGATTTGCAGGGAGAATTTGAAGGTGTGCAGGGTCGTTTTTGAGAAGAAAACCGACGAAATCAGAGGGAAGAAGAAGAACGGAGCAGTGAAAGTCCGCCCAAACGACACAATTTGCAGGGTCGAATGTGAGGGAAATCGGCAGTTTCTCATCCGTTCCGGGGTCTTCGGCCGTGTCTTGGAGACCAACGAACAGTTGAGTCTGCAGCCAGAGCTGGTGAAGCAGCCAGGGGAGGGGTTCATCTGCATCATACAGACTCGACTGGAGAAGGTGCAGGGAGAGATACAGAGACTAGAGAAGGCGAGTGCGGATGTTGCCTATGCTAGGAGGGATTAGGACAGGTTCTCAGTGTTGGACTCAGCGGGCGAGTCTTCCTCGCTCTTTGGGACTGTGGGGGGGACTGGGTTGGCAGAGGTCTCCTGGTCCTTCCACTGTTGGAGTACACTGGTGACGTAGGGACCTAACTCGTCGTCTTTGTCGCTCCTTAGTACTTTGTCAATAAACCCCGCCAGCGACTCCTTGTCTTCCTCCATTCCTGCCTATTATCCCCAGTCTGCGACCCCTCCACTGACTCTAGTGCCAAACTCAGCGACTGCACATCCCTCTAATCTGCCGAAACAATGGCTATCCGGGGCACAAACATATTCGCTCAGCTGCAAGACTCTGACGATGAAGACCACCCTGCCCCCAAGGCAGCTGCCTCGATAGCAGTGAAGCCTTCCAAGGCTGGCCCTGTGTCTCTGCCGCCTGCTCCTAAGCATGAGCCGCGTGTGGCTGAAGATTCGCTTGCTGACGCTGCGAAGCCACAAGCGAGGGGTGTGGAGAAGAAGGCCAAGCCTGTGCAGGATGATAGGCACTCGAAGACAGGCAGAGGCAAGGAGTTGAAGAAGGATGGACAAGGGGCACATAACTGGGGAGGGGAGAGACAGGGGAAGGGGAAAGGACCCAATGCTGGGGGTGGCAGGGATAAGCCTGAGAAACAGGAAGGCTTAGCAGAGACTGTTGAGCCGGAAGTGCCTGAGCTCGAGGAAGCTGAGAAAGAAACCACGGCTGCTCCCGTCCCCGAAGCCAAGCCCGAAGCCAAGAAATCCGACGAACCCGACTTCATCCGTCTCCGTCGTGAAGAGGAAGAAAAGGCCCGCAAAGAAGCAGAGTCCTTCCGCACTTACAAGGAGTACCTAGGCGCTGAGGAAGAAGCTGGAGACAAGCCGAAGGCCGCCCCGTTGCTGGGCTTTATGGGAGCTGAGGGTAGCAGAGGAAGGGGACGTGGGGGCAGACGGCAGGAGGAAGGGAGGAAAGTGGCTGCGCCGGACTTGAGGGATCAGTTCGCATTTCCCAAGCTAGGCTAACTTAGGCAGATTTGGAAGTACGACGCAGGGAATTTACGTTAAATGCACTGCGAACATTTAGGATGGAGCGGTATTTAGCTAGCACTAGTGCCTCAGAATAGGCGGCCGCCAGCGTCGAAGCATGAGTGACGAGGCAATAACAGTGATGGAAGACAGCGCCATTGCAGCTGCTGCGTAAACTGAGTCTATGCGCACTCCCATTGCCATATAGAAGGCTCCTGCAGCCAGCGGAATCCCCAACACATTGTAGATAAACGCCTGCCTAAGTCTTACCCAGAAGAAGTTGATTTTTATCCTGCGAAAAGCCTGCGCAGATATGTCCAGGGCAGAAAAGACATCCCTCAAGTCAGTCTTCATCAGCACTATATTGGCCGCTTCCATTGCAATGTCTGTAGCGCCGATTGCAATGCCCACATCTGCTTGGGCTAAACTGGGAGAGTCGTTGATTCCGTCGCCCACAAATAAGACGTTCCGCTTGCGTCTTGAGGAGCGATTTCCATTGCTACCCAACGGATCCGTCTCCGTCACAAGACTATCATGAGTGAGGCCCTGCAACTCCTCCACTTTCCCTCGCTTGTCTGCAGGGTAGCACCTCGCCATCACATTAGCCGCAGGGATCCCCACCGCCTCTGCTATTACCCGCGCACAGGACTCGTTATCCCCTGTCAGCATCCATACTTCGTATCTACGTGCGAGGAGCATGGAAATCACCTCCTTGGCTTCTTCTTTTACCAAGTCTTTGTCCTGCATGGCGATTAGAGCCCGGAATTCCTCGTCAATTGCGCATAAAATCACCGTTTTCCCTTGTTGTTCGAGAGCTGTGCAGGTGGCGAGTAGGTCGTGGGGCGGGAAAAGCTGCTTCCCAGCCATCAACTTAGTGTTCCCTAGTAGAACTGTATGTGGCTCTTGATTGTATATAATCTGTGCAACCACCCCCTCTCCCTCCACCATCACAAACCCGCCGTTTTCCACCTTCTCCGACACACTCCGGCCTTCACACATAGCCTTGGCAATGGGATGTTCACTTTTGATCTCAGTGGCTACTATCATTTCCCACAAGTAGGCCTCATCGTCTCCCTCTCTCACCATCACGAAATCAGACACTTTCGGCCTTCCAGATGTTAAAGTCCCAGTTTTGTCGAAAACCACTATGTCGATTTTGGAAGAGGCTTCCAAGGCTTCTCCGCCTTTTATCAGTATGCCGTGCTTGGCTGCCGTGCCGGTGGCGACCATTACAGCGGTGGGAGTGGCGAGGCCCAGGGCGCAGGGACAGGCGATTACGAGCACTGAGATGCCGAATTTGAAGGCGAATATGAACTCTGCTTCGTGAGCTTCTTCGATTTTTTCACGTAGTTCATCTGTAGGGTTGTATGCGAGAGTGAACCAAATTCCCCAAGTAATCAGCGCCAACACTACAATCGCAGGCACGAACACTTTCGATATTTTGTCCGCCACTTCTTGAATCGGAGTCTTCGAGGCTTGCGCGTTTTCTACCAAAGCAATGATCTGCGCAAGCGCTGTGTCTTTGCCCAACTTCGTGACCTCAAGAACCATATTCCCTGAGCTGTTCACAGTCCCTCCAAACACACATGCCCCTGGAGTCTTATGCACCAAGGCAGACTCCCCGGTCATCATACTTTCATTCACCCAGCCATCCCCTGAGACCACTGTTCCGTCTACAGGGATGGAAGCCCCGGGGTAAACTCGCACGTTGTCCCCTACTTCCAGCAAGGCTAAGTCGATTTCCAGCTCCCGCTCTCCGAGGATCAGCACAGCGTGCGAGATTTGCAAGTTGGCGAGTTTCGTCAGTGCGTCTGTAGTCTTGTGCTTGCTGCTGCTTTCCAGATACTTCCCTAAGAGAATGATGGATATCAGCAGAGCGGCAGTCTCGAAGCTTTCCGCACTCATAATATAGTCCTCTGCCATATTCTGCTCGTACCCTCCTAGGTACATAAGGACCATCAGCATGCCAAAGCCGTACGCAGCTGAAGTCCCTAAGGCCACCAACACGTCCATATTGGCTGTTCCATGTCTCAGGGACTTGTACGCTCCTCTGTAAAACCGCTTGCCGAAGATAAACTGCACCGGAGTGTCCATAATCCATAAAGCCAGGTTGTAGTAAGGGAGGTTGTCCCCTGCTCGCTCTCTTGTCAAATCGTCTTTGTCTACGGATTGGCTGATTATCATCGACACGATGAAAATCGGCAGAGTGAAGATCAAACTTAGGAGAAACTCGCGAAGCCATAAGTGCATTGTACGCTTCTGCTGCGCAATTAGCGACTGCCTATTCGCCTCACTCTGGTGCACAGAGAGGTGACTATGCAGCGTGTCTTGCAGCAAGATAGCGATATCTCTTGCGGAAATAGCCTCAGGGAAGTGCACAACTTGGATAATCCTCGCTTCAGAGTCGATAGTCAGTTCGCTAATACCATTGACATTCTTGGACATCGCGTGCATATTGCGCAGGTCTGCAGAAGTCACTTCTTCCTTATACATGAACTGAATTGTCCCGTTGTTCACGTTAAAGTCGCGAATTTCATCTGCCTACTTGGATTTCACCTCGAACCCCACAGCCTCAATTTTATCGATGATTTGCTCTGACTTGAGACTATTGCCTTTGATGACCACTTTCTCGGTGAGCAGGCACACGCCCACGTTCGAAACTCCAGGCAGTTTGGACAGGGCGTTGAAAAGAGTGCTGGAACAGGAAGTGCAAGTCATGCCTCTCACAGTGAAAACCTTCTCTTCCATGCTAATATTGTCCCGGCAGATATAAGCTTCGCTTGAGAAGCAGAGACTGTGGGAGTGGTGTTAGCGCTGTATTAGTGAGAATTGCCCAGTTGCGGACTTGCACTAAAGTCCTGCAGACTGGTACTGAGCACGTCCCTGCTTCTGACTCTCCCCACTGCTCCGTACACTTCAGCGGGCTTGGCTTGATACAGCCACTTCCGCTTGGCACTCTTCAGCAGGCGCCAGCTCTCGCGCGACCAGTCCGCTTTCTTGGCTTCAAGTAAGGCGCTGCGGCGACTGTTGAACTGAGCGATCACAAGATCCGCCTGGTGCCGTATCCGGCGCTGGTCCAGCGACACATTGGGAAGGCGCGAAATGGCCAGGGAAAGCCGCACTGGAGGGACTTTCCTGAGCTGTGCAACTTGAGAGGAAAGACTACGAGGCCGCAGCGGAGACTGGGAAGTCATTATAACTAGTCTAAAGACGGCTTTTCGTGATTAGGCGGAACTCGCCATTTGCGTCCTTTACGAGTTGCCACGGTGCTGCGTCCATGAAAGGCACAAGTCCTGGGGAAATCTCAGACCGAAGGCCAGGCTGTTTGGTCACATAGAGGCGATGACGCTTGCCATGGACAGGAGGCAGGAAGGACGGAGTGGGGTAGAGCTCGTCTCCATACATCAACACTAGAGTGGTGTTAGGGTCGTCTGGATGCTTGCGGATGAAGGGGATAGGGAAGAGGTTGATCCCGGTGGACAGCATTGGAGTCAGTTCGGAGATGGTGGAGTAGTGGGCGATTTGCATGATTAGGAAGATTTGGGGAGGGAGAAGGATGATTTTCCCTTTATCTGCCAAGTTCAGGATTTGCAGCGGAGTGAGCCAGGCTGCGGACTCGCTCTCCTCAGTGAGTGTGAATTCCGTGTCTGCCGGCACAAATGTGAAGAAAAACACAGTATCGAACCTTTGCCTCGCGCCACCAATAGGCGTAATTATCCTCGAAAACAGCTTCAAACGAGCCAGTTCCGGCAGAGAGTTCTTCTCTCTGCAAAGCTTCAGGAAGTCTCCAGTCACTGGAGGGCCCAGCGGCTTCGGCCCAATGAAAATCCCAGACTCTTCGAAGGTTTCTCGAATTGCAGCAATCCGCATGGAGTTCAACTCCAGCTCAGGAGTCGCTGGAGTCTTTGGGATGAGGTCGGGCTGAAGGTTGAGAACAGGACCCCAGTGAGTCATTGAATCGGCGGTCTCCCAGTGGCCTCCGGGGAAGACGTGTGCTTCGGAGAAAATCATGCCTTTCTTGCGTTTCATCAGAAGCAGAGCGTAGGAGTTGTCGGGGAGAGGTTTGGCGACGATCAGGGATGAGGATAGTTTGAACTTGTCGGCCATTGATTGCAACAGAACACCGTTTTACTTTGGCTTGCATACAAAGTTTGGACGAGGAGAATATGGACTGGAAGAGAGGAAGTGCATGGAATTATTGGGTAATCAACACTAGGATACCTCTGTTATGGATTTATAGGCGAAATTTAGGTGTTTGGCACAAGCATATGTAGAAAGTCTAGCGTAAGGTTCTTTTTAGAGTATTGGCCCGGCATGTCTTTATAACCGACCTATGTACCATTCTTAAGGTTGATTTATATTTGAGCTAGTTCAGTACCCCAGACTATCCATTTCCTTCTTTCTCTGAATTGAAAGTAATGGGAAACTGGACTTTTAAGATTTATGCAGAATAGTGGAGTTAAAGTCTAGTTTTGGGCACTATTTGCAGGCGCTTATTGAAGTCTCGAACTAGTCTATATTGGGCTCGATCCATATATGGGACCAAGCCAGGCGATATTTCGAAGTGAATTCCATTCGGTTCCATCCAAATCCGCAGCCTTTTCCCCTTAATCTCCGGCAGAAACGCAGAAACTGGGTATTCTTCATCTCCATACGCAACAATAACGACACATTTCGGGTTTTCAGGGTGAATTATAGCACTCATAAGGGGAAAAACAGTAGTTGGCAGGGGGTTTGCCTGCATTAAGTCGGAAAACAGGGGGTAATGGGCCAGGAGAAGGGTAGCAAGGCACTGCGGAGGCAGCAGTTGCAGCTCTGCAGCCCTGTCGAGGAGTTCAGCAGGACTTAGCCACTGTGCAGATTGGCTCTCCTCAGTCAAAGTAAACTCCGTTCCCTGCGGCACAGCAGCAATAAAAAAGACAGTATCAAACCTGCGAAGTGTATTTTGCGGTGTTATCATCCTTACAAAATACCTCAATCTGCCCAAATCCGGCAAAGCCCTTTTTTCCCTACATAACTGATAGAAATCCCCGCTCACAGGAGGACCTAAAGACCCTGATCCAATATATATCCCTGATTCTTCGAAAGTCTCTCGAATAGCGGTTATTTTTAGGGAATTTAGTTCGATTTCGGCTGTAAGGGGAGTACTGGACAGGGTTTCCGGCCTGGTTAGACCGAACAGAGGTTCCCATACCTCTAGTGAGTCTGAGGTTTCCCACTTGCCTCCAGGGAACACGTGCGCTTCTGAGAAAACCATGCCCTGCTTCCGCTGCATTAGCAGGACTTCGTAGGAGCCGCAAGCTCGAGGCCGCAGTAGGATTAACGAGGCTGATAAGCGGGCCTGATCCATAGCGCTATAGAATTATTAGAGTCCAAGGAAGCAGGCCTGGGGAAGGCCTGTTGCTTCTTGCCAGACTTGGAAGCGCTGGCCGTGGAGCCTAGGCAGGAAGGGAGGACTGCTCGTCTCCATAGTCCATAGGTCCTCCTGGCAGTAGGTGCTTCCACACACTCCCAAAGGAAACCGAAGGACCGGCAGCGGCCCGCCTGCACCAGTTCCTGGAACAGCGGGTAGTGAGAAGTCCAGTCAAAGCACTGTGCTCGAACAAGTTTGTTCCGCTGGACGGAGCTAATGGGCGGATTGGCTTTCCTCTGTGAGGATGAGTAGTAGTTGGAACTGAGGAAGGAAGCAGACTGTGTCGAATTGGAAGGATAGCCTATAGCGACTATGCTGGTAAAGTAGCGTAGGCGGGATAAGTCCGTTAGAAGGCCTTCAATTTGGAAAAGTCTCCAAAGGCCGGAGGTCCTAAAGACCCTGGCCCTATACATATCCCCGATTCTTCGAAGGTTTCCCGAATAGCAGTAACTTTGAGCGAGTTCAGTTCCAACTCCCTATCAGTGGCGTTCCAAGAACGACCTCAGGCCTTCCCAGTCGATTTACACATACAGTGAGAGAGTCCCACTTCCTTCCTCAAACACATAAGCCTCGGAAAAGGCATTCCTTGCTTTCGCTGCATCAGAAGAATGTTATACGTGCCGTTTGGACTGGGCCGGGTAATTAGCAGAGAGGTGGGCGTCTATGGATATGGGAAATATCAGTTTGAAAGGTCGCTTTTCTTCACACATAGTCAAAACAGTGCCTTTATCAAGGAATTCCTCATATAGACTAGCCATACATACACTATTTGCTGATTAGATTCTATGCTTTGGCCTGCTCCGCCTGTATGGCTCTATTCCTACGAGTGATTTCTTGCCTCTGCAGCAATTCCTGCGGAATAAGTCTCCGCATGTCCCACACTTCCGTAATATCCTGCTTTACCTGTCTAATCAGTGGGAAATACAGAAACAACAGGAGCAAAAGACTAATAACGCAGTACCCAGCTGTAAATATCGTAGCTCCATTTACATATTCCTGCATAATGGTCGTACTTCTACTCTCATAGTCGTCTATTTTCTCATTTACAAGGCTCAAAATTACCTTTGTTTCTGCCGCTCGTTTATTTAGGTCGCTTTGACTCCTTGTGCGAATGATGTTATGCACGAACACGTTCAAAGCTGCATACAGTCCTTGCGTAAATATGCCACTTCCAGCCTTTTCCAGCTCCGCTTCCTTCGTAGAGTCGTCAAATCCATTGGGAACGCCCACCTCCTGGTCCCCATCCAGCAGTATTCTCGATATATACTGTATAGACTCAGTAGAGTTTTTCAGCCAATAGTCAATAGAGATGTGTTCCTGATAGACTGGGCTTAGATCATAGTACGATAAACTGCTGTTTGCCACTATTTTCTCCTGCGTCCAGAAATAGGCGGAATGGACGTAGAATTGCTCCATTTCCACCCAATCCATAAGCACAGCTCTAAGCCGCAGCAGTCCCGCGATGTTCGGCGTCCACACCAGCCACATAGTCACGAAGTAAGCCAGAGACATGCAGATGTAGAGGAGGATTTTGAGCGCCATTCCACGCCACTTGTAGCTTGGCCGGGGGGTTTTCTTGCGCACTGCCCGGACTTCCTCTTTGAATTGGAGGGAAAAGTCCTCACCGTGCACTACGTCGAGTCGCTCCAAGCACTTCAGTTTCAGCTCCGCTAAGCCTTCCCTGGGGAGTTCGTATAGAAACGACCATACTGATTTGTTGTTTTTCTCCACGAAGTAAATGGTAGGGACGATGACCAGGGAAAAGGCTCCGAGAAGCAGCAATATGCCTGTTAAAAGCAACATTTCGACTTGCATTTTGGTGAGTCGGAGTTTCAAGTAGTCGTCCTGTAGGTACAGTTTGTTAGTGGTGTTGATGGCGGCGAGGGTTTCGCCTACACCGTTTCGGAGCAAGTAGAATACAGAGGGGTTGGAAATTTTTAGGTCGGTCAGAGCGCTTTCGATGATGACGCCTGCGTTGTCCACCATTAAGGCCATTGCATTGAAGAGATTCCGCTTTTGCAGTTTGATGTGTTCACTGGTGAGACTGACAGTGACGATTTCGTCATAGAGATAGCAGTTCTTTTTAGGACTTTCTTCCCACCGTGGGACAGATTCATGCATATCAGCGACTATCCCCGTGTAGTTGTTTTTGAGCACCAGCAACTCTGCCCGCATTTCAGACTCCGTGGTTTCAAAGGCAAAGCCAGAGTTCAGCATAGAAAGCTGCCTGGCCAGGGTCGCCATTGCCACATTGAGGCAGTTCCTGTGCGCGAACTGCCGAAACTCCGCCACACTACTAGTGTTCTGCACCGCCTGCGTCAAGAAAATCAAACAACTAATAGCCGCTGCAGACACCAAAGCCACCATAACGACCATCACCACCTTAAACCGGCAGCTGGAAGCCTCAATGCTCTTCATCACGTCGTCCATTCCCATGTTCATTCTCCTCAGTCCGGTGCTAGTCACTGAGGAAACGTTGCTCAGGTGGCCTTCGGAGCTTTCGATTCTTTGGGCGAGTTCGTCTTTGGACCGTTGGTCGCTGTCGCTTTCTCGCTTGTGGTCCGGAGGGTTGTCGTCCTTGAGCTCAGGCATGCCTTTGACGAAGGAAAAGCTTTGAAACACATTTCCTTCGTTGAATTCGTATATGATTTCATCCCCGAAATCCACCTTTTTTACCTGTGTTGGGTCCACATTGTCGAATTTGCCTATCTGTTTCTGAGAGAAACTGATACGCAGCTGGTCCAAGTCGATGTCTTCCATGATAGTTTCGGTGCGCTTGCGGTCGCGGAAGGCCTTCACTTCCTTTTCTAGGTGGCACTTACTGTCTGTGATGATGTAGAGTACGGAAATGACCTGTGTATTGCATTTCACGCTGGAAAACATGAGTTTGGCCTGGACGGGCGGGTAGCACTTGGTCACTATGTAGTTGAAAGGCATGAAATCTTCCACTTTCTCCCTTAGTTTGAAGAACTCGGGAAGGATGTTTACCACATTCGCGCCTGTGAGTTGCTTATACGGCAAAGACAAAGCACCCGCGAATCCCTCCGAATTCCCTATAATATTCCCAGTGCTTTTGGTGTAAATAACCACCTCTCTGGTCTGTGACCTCAGTCGCAGGGCTATCAAAATGAAGGGAATCCCTCGCAGAAAGGATACTCGCATTTCAGCAAAGCACTCCACCACCAGTCTTTCATGAGTCAGGAAGAACATCACTGAGCAGTGAACGATCCGGTTGTCCTGTCCGTACAGCAGAAAGCGCTCAATTTGCCTGATGTGGTTTTTGGAGTAAGGCTCGGGAATGAAGTTGGTGATGCTCAGACCCAGGGCGTCGCTCGGGTTGATTCCCAGTATTTCCGAAGCAGCGATGTTTATGAAGGTGATTTCGCCTATTTTGCGAGGGTCGCCGGAGACTACCACGACAGCGCCTTCGTCAGAGAAGTAAGAAGCTTCGGTGATATCTCGCTGGCCTTTCTTAGTCAGACAGTTCCGCTCATAGTCCGCCTTCGCCAGGTAGTCCTTGCCTTTCGGGTTGTTGAGGATTTCATACAGAAAGGACCCGAACTGCTTCAAAGCCAGGTGAGAGGACGGATACCGCTTAGTGAGCAGCTTATTAGAGCGCACACACAGCTTGATAGTTTTCGTAAGTCGCTTGGTGAGTCGTTCCAACACACTAACTCGAGGTCGGGTGGAGTTGAGTTCGTTCCAGAACTCTAACTCCGTGTGGCAGACTTCTTTGTCGTAGACCTTCGCTTCTTCGTAGTAGTAGCGGAACTGCAGGTACTCCAGTTCCTCGTAGACTGACTGGTGCTTCTCAAGCATCTTGGCAAAGCAATAGACTCGAAAATCTGCCTCAAGTGACCTATCCGCAATTAGCGATTTTGTGATTTTGATCATAGCGACTCGCTGATTCTTCATAATGGTGAGGAAGAAGTTGGTTTCCCACACACAAATCATCTTCACCTTCATAAAATGCTCAGTTGCCCAGTTGAATATGTCAATAACGCTTTGTTTGAGTTTCTCACTCTCCTCGTCCCCTTCCTGCAGCTCCAGTATTCGCATGATAATCGCTCGAGTCGCCAACTCGACCTGAAAAGAGTTGGTCAAAGTCCGGAATTTAGTAACATACTCAGTCGCTATATACTTCCAACGGTACTCCAAAGCCTCCCTGAGCAGTACCACCACTAGAGGGGATACCACTAGGATCAGTAGCACTGCTACTCCGGGCTTGGCGAACAGGTCACTCACTGCCAATGCCACTGCACACCAGCAGTACTCTGCACTCACTGCGCCTAGGAGCAGGTTTTGGGTGAGTTGGTAATGGGGCAGGAGATATACGCTTAGGAAGCTCAAAAGCGCCGACAGAAGCACAACTATCAGCAGAAACTCGAACTTCGTTAACGCACTTTGCAGGAAAAAGTGCAACACCACGAACAAAATATACCCAGAGTTGACAATCAAGTCCATAAAGGAGTGCGCCTTGGCCTTGATGTTAACTCTCGATTTCGTCTGATACTGCTCATACACCAAACTTGCATGCAGAAGTATCATCACCGCCAAGCAAACCGCTGGCACAGCCGCTGCCACCTTGACGACACTGCCCATATCAAGTGCATCGCAACTGATTTGTGGGTATTCATAGCAGTCAGTTCTATATAGCACTTACTGGTTGGCGCCGGTGTACTTCAGCACTGCGATAAGGATGGACATGGTGGGGAGCAGCAGTACTGTGCATAGGGAAGATAGCAGTTTGTCGAAAAGGGTTCGGAGCATGTAGCGGCCAGGGTCTGGATACTCGCAATACGCCAAAGTGACCATGACGCAGAGAGCGGAGAAGGGGAGGAGTACGAGGACGCAGCTGGCGATAAAGTATTCGCTGCCGAGGGAGTAGCGGAGGGCGAGGTAGTCGAAGCGAAAGCTCAGGAAAATTGTGAGAAACCAGTTATATTGGTCCCAGTCCTGACTGTCCGACACCACAGTAGTCAGCAAAGCCACCAACTGAATCACCATCACAGCTCTCCCCAAATAAGTGGGGATCTGCCGCGAATGTGCTTCTTCGTATTTGGAATCCAGGGATGCATCTTCGTAGTATTGATAAAACACCTGATACAAGGCGTCCAACAGCTTGGCGGGCAGTGACGTGTCTGTAGCCTTGCTGCCACTGAATACATGCACTTCGTCCACCTTGTTGAGGACCTCCTTCTCGAACAGATCTGCCATAGTCTAAGTTACATTGGACCTGAACTCCGGCGGCAGTTCCTTTTCCTCCCTCACTTGGTCAGTGAAGTAGATCCTCCTCACCCTGCAATTGGCATGCACCTGCACTCTCAGAGTCGCTTGCAGTGTAGTGTGGTACGCCTTCGCTACGAAGTCCCCCAAGTTGAAATGAATCACATTCCACCCGTCGTCCAGCTTCATCGGCATTGAGCAAATGTACGGCTTGACTCGGGTTGTGCTTTGGAAGTTGCTGGCGCGGAAGCGTCGCCGCACATTTGTATCGTCGACAATCAGTGCTTCGAATGAAAAGTACTTGTCGAGACTTTTGATGACCAGGACTAGGATGGGAAGGGGCTGGTCTAGAGTAGCGCCTGGGTCTGAAGGGCAGGTGATGTAGGTGGTGGCGATGTTGCTGCCTTGCAGTTCGATGACAGAACTTCCGATGTCCTTGTCTGCAAGGCGCTTGATGTGTCCATTGCGCACAAACTTGCTCCACTCCAGCAGCGGCTTCGCCATCGTGCTATTGAACACACTCACAAGCGTAGTTTCCGCCTCCTGCATCCTTTTGATTGCACAGTAAAATGACCACGCACGTCTCACAAGGCACTTCCCCCAGCCGTCCCCTCACTCCCAGTCCCTTCCTTGATATCCACTTCAGCAATTTCCAGCATTTCGACACTGACCGCTTGCCGAAAAGGCGAGGGTCGCTGGGCTCCGACAGCCGCAGACCTCTCCTGCTCCCCACCACCCACAAATCTGCTATGAAGCCGCGTCCGAACGCTAGAAGGCCTACCGGGTCGTTTGTGAGACTGATGGGAAGCGGGTGGACTCCGGGCAGGGTGAGAATAAGGGCGAAGGAGGACTTGTCGAGGGGGTTTGAGTTGCTGTGGAGACTCAAAGGCCCGCAGAGAGGCTCAGAAGCCCTGCAAATTGCAGTGAAATCTCCCGGCAAAAGGATCCAAGTCTCTTTCCGAATTCCCACCGGAGCAGCTGTGCAGAACTGCGGCTTTCCCCTAGCTCGCCAGCCCTCCAAAAGAGCCAATATCCGCGGTCTAAACACGCCTGCACCCCGGCTAATTGCGAGTTTCTCCAAGCACTGGCTCAGCAAGCCAAGTCTATGAGCAAGGTTAACTAAGCGTTGTGTCTAGTTCACTCACATCGCTGCTGGTAGAGGTGCAATTTGTGTGTAGTGTTCGAGACCGGTAGAGAGGGTTCTCGAGCAGGGGCTTGAGGAGGGGCTCGCGCACCTTGATGAAGGCGTGCAGGCGGGGGGAGGGCTGGGGAGGAGTGCGAGAGGAGCGCTTGGGACGGAGATGGGCTTCTTCACCAACTGCGCATACGCACCCCATCTTTTGCTTTTCAAACAGGAAAGACCTGCTGAACTCTAAAGAAAGACTCGAAATGGAGGGTAAAACTCCAATTCGTGCATTTCCCTGGACTACTGTGGTATACTATCCGAATGTCCTTTTGGTCCGCACTCAGTTCACTACTGCTTTACTGTAAATCGACACGTCCAAAGCGACTATTGAATATGCATCTTTGCGTGGCTTCTAAATGACTTCTACTTATGAGAATTGTTAATTTGTATATGTCTTTGGAAGGACTGTTTTCCTCGTAGAAGCTCTGACTAAGGACTCTCTTGGTAGAGACTTCAAACAGAGATACAGAACACTTACAGGCATATTTAAAGCGCAACTTACTATTTCCGTCTTACGAGTGTCCAATCCCGGCCATTGAGTAATAGCATGAATGCAACTCATTAGAATATCTCCAATTCTGCCTGCTCTCAGAGCCTTCCCCTTCCCATAGGAAAGAAAATGGGTGCAATGCTGGGCAGCAACTCCGAGGAAGAGTTCGTAACGAAGCTAATCAACCAGTCCAACAGCACTCTTTCCAGCGAAATGGTGTACCAGATAATGATGAAATCCGGCTGTACCTGCTAGACAGACACCGCGAAGGAACTGCTAGGACTGTATGGACGGTTTCAAGCACTGGACACTGAGAAAAGAGGCGTGCTGGCCAATTGTCAGTTCCTGATGTTGGAGGAGTTGATGTACAACCCCTTCAAACCGAGACTGGCGAAGGCGATTCCCTTCAGGCCGGAGGACTACATCCTGCGTTTCCGCCACTCCGTGCCATTCACATAGTCTGTATTCGATGCTCCAACTGGCGCTATGAACACTCCAGCCAAGGAAGAGCGCAAAGCTGCACCCCATACTGGCAAAATCCAGCCTGAAGATACTAAGACCGAAGACCCCAAACTGCCTCCGCCCTCTGAAATCGACCAAATTCCCTATATTGACTTCGAACAGTTCGCTATGTACCTCTCCATCTTCTGCCCGAAGTGTCCCTACGACCTCAAGACCAACTGTACTCCCCACTTAGTCCTCTTCCGCCTGTACGACATAGACGAAGACGGAATGCTGAATATGCAAGACATTGCAGGAGTCCTGAAGCTGATAGTGGGCGAAAGCATGCCCGTGCCCGAGATCGAAGAGGTGGTAAAGAAGCTGTTCAAAGAGGTGGACACTGCTGAAAAGGGGTATATCGAGAAGGAAGAGTTTCAGAAGGTGATGTGGATTACGGACTTCGACCAGAAGACCAGCATTCACTTCTAGGGCTTAAGAGCTGCGCAGCACTGGGGAAGCAGCAGCTTTCGTAGCTCAGCCGGTAGAGCGCTAGGCTGTTAACCTATAGGTCCCTGGTTCGATCCCAGGCGGAAGCGCTTTTTGTCTCTGGTAAATATGAGGAAACAGCAGTCGGAGAAGGCACTGAATTTGCCTCTGATAAGTCCTCGCTTGCCTGGCAGACAATTTTCCCGGTACAAGAAATCACGGTTGAAAAGGTCAGTCTTGCTTGCCATCAGTCCTACCAGCCCGCCCAGACCTCATGAGGAAATGCACACAACGGGCTTTATTCCCTTCATCAGCGAAAGAGACGGGATGGGAAGACTTATTAGAAGTCCGGGAGTTTATGAGTACTTTCGAGTGAAATCGCCGCGAAGAGTGGAGAAACGGCAAAGTGTGCTAAGATACGAGTTGACGAAAAAACCGAATTTGGGAAAAGTAGTAAGCACTACTCAGCGATTCCAGCCATTAGTGCCTCCAGTGGGCACCTACTCCCTGCCAACTCCTTGGATCAAGCAGTCCTTTTGCAGGCTGTCCACAAACAAGCAGAGGTACGAGTCTTTGAGAAATTCAGACTTATCGCCCTCTGCACTGGACACAGGCAGCAGGTAGTCGCTAGACAGTGAGTATCAGTTGTCGCACAGAATGTTCACTGAGGACTTTTCTGGGAGCGACGAAGAGTGGATGAAAAACCAATTCGCCTGTTTGGAACTGTTCGGAACGCCCACAGAACTGAGGAAAAACCTAAACTTCCAAAGCTTCTTGTCCAAGCGAAACAAAGCACTGCACAGCTTCAAAGAAAACCAGAAGCGAGCATTAGAGAGGTGGGCTACTGGGAATTAGGTAATAAACCAGGCTTTTATCAGAGTGTTTCCTGTGTGTTGCAAAATACGGCTTTTTGCGCTGCTTGCATACAGATTAATTAGCAGTGTGCAATTTATGTATGTATTTGAAGCTTTAAAGCAACACAATCAGACAATAATGCGATTTCCTGGATACAATCGGCTGTCTTTTGATCCTTTAGTAAAAAGCATAGTTGTGAAGGCATACCACTTTCTCCACCTTTCATAGAAATCAGCAGTTCCGCCTGCTCTTCTGCCCTGGTTGTTGCATTCAAATCAATGGAAGTCAAAGTCACCCCGAACCAATTCGAAGTCACGCAAGAAGCCCTCGTGGCCTACTCCGTTGAGGCTCGAGATTTGGCAGATATTGGAGAGAAGTATATGAAACGTACACTTGCCGAGGACGTTGACTTCGTGCTCTCCATAGGCGGAATGGGCGTCCTCGCAGACAAACTCGCCACCAGTCTGACCTCCGGACTGAGTCTGGAGGACGAACTGACAGCCAGAGAGGCTCAGTTCGGCAGCAACAGGCGAAAACCAGCCAAGAGAAGGACCTACTTCCAAATTGTGATGGAAGCGCTACAGGACACCACTATGCGGATTCTAGTAGTGGCGGGGGTCGTTTCCCTGATACTGGGACTTACTCTGGACAAGCACAAGGAAACGGGGTGGATAGAGGGCTTTGCAATCCTCGTGGCTGTGATAATTGTGACTCAAGTTACTGCGATTAATGACTTGCAGAAGGAGAAGAAATTCTCGAAGTTGCAGGAACAGAATCAAAATCGAAGGGCGGTCACTCTCATCCGCGCAGGGCAAAAGGTAAATGTGCATCCATCGGAAGTACTTGTGGGAGACGTCCTAGAGCTAGCAACGGGTATGACCGTGCCTGCCGACGGACTGATAATCTGCTCCAACGACCTCGAAACCATCGAAGCCGCAATGACAGGCGAAGGCGACAACCTCAAGAAACTGCCTCTGGAAGAGTGCTTAGAACTGAAAACACTGCTGATCAGGGAAAAGCCAGACTTGATGGTTGACGAATTAGACCACCACCATGAAGTGCCCAGTCCTGTGCTCCTCAGTGGTACTAATATCGCCCAAGGCACTGGCACTATGTTAATTACCGCGGTAGGCTCTAATTCTGCGGAGGGGAAAATTCGGGATTTGACGGAGACTTCGGATGAAGCGACTCCGTTGCAGCTGAAATTGACAGTGCTAGCGAACGACATAGGGAAACTCGGGCTTCTGTGTGCGGTTTTGGCAGTGGCTGTGATGTGCGTCCGTCTGGGCATTGAAAGAGGCTTGGCTGGGGAGTGGGATTGGGGTGAGCAGCCGATAGAAATCGTGGACTTCTTCATTACGGGAATTACCATTGTAATTGTGGCTATTCCGGAAGGACTGCCCTTAGCGGTGACTCTGTCTCTCGCTTATTCAGTCAAAAAGATGCAAAAAGACCACAACTTAGTCAGAAGAATGCAAGCATGTGAGACGATGGGCGGCGCCAATCAGATTTGCAGTGACAAAACAGGGACTTTGACGCAGAATAGAATGACAGTTGCGCAGATATATACAAGCGAAGGACTGGTGAACTTCGAACAGACCAGACCCACTGCAAGTCAGTTCCAGCCGGAGTACTTTGCATTGTTGAAGGAAAATATATGTTTGAATACTAGTGCGTATTTCACTGAGCAGGGGGAAGAGGTGGGGTATAAGACGGAAATTGCGCTTTTGAACCTGCTAACTGCATTGGGTCACTCTGATTACAATGAAATTCGCCACTCCTACAATCTCCGCCCCACCAAAATGTTCCCATTCAGCTCCAAGCGCAAGCGCTCCAGCATCGTAGTTTCCCTGGACGCCTCAGGCCAGTCCAAGCGAGTGCACGTCAAAGGCGCTTCCGAAGTAGTCTTCGAGAAGTGTAACTTTGTGCTGAGTCCAGAAGGAACCATCGTACCTTTAAGTCCTGCTATCCGCGCAACTATTACCGAAGTTATCAACACCATGGCGAATCAAGCACTACGGACTATAGGGATTGCATACAGAGAACTACCCAAAGGATTCGATGTGATGGGCTTGGATGCAGCCGGCTTCCCAGCTGCAGAAAGCAGCGACTTGGTGTTCCTGGCAATCACAGGCATCAAAGACCCTGTGCGAGAGGAAGTGCCAGGTGCAGTGCTGACCTGCCAGGCAGCGGGGATCACTGTGAGAATGGTCACTGGGGACAATAAGGACACCGCCAAGGCCATAGCTCGGGAGTGCCATATCTACACCAATGACTCCCAGCGAGTCATGGAAGGGGTGGAATTCGCACTGGCATGTGGCGGCGTAGTCTGTCGCAACTGCCAAACAGCGGAGTGCGGCTGCGCCCGAGACTCTCGCAAAGCCAAATCCGGCCAATTGGTCCGAGACGACGTGGTGAAGGACATGAAAGCCTTCAAGGAAATTGCGGAGCACTTAGTCGTATTAGCACGCTCCAGGCCTGAGGACAAGTACACACTAGTGACTGGACTGAAGGAGTTGGGACATGTGGTGGCTGTCACTGGGGACGGAACTAACGACGCCCCAGCACTCAAAAAGGCAGACATCGGATTCGCTATGGGAATCGCCGGGACTGAAATGGCGAAAGAAGCCGCCAGCATCATTCTCATGGACGACAACTTCGCCTCTGTCGTGCAGGCCGTGAAATGGGGTCGAAACATCTACGACAACATCAAGCGATTCCTGCAGTTCCAACTCACTGTCAACGTAGTTGCGGTCGTATGTGCAGTAGTGGGCGCCTTCACCATCAAGCAAAGCCCGCTTACCGCTGTCCAAATGCTATGGGTGAACCTCATTATGGACACCTTGGCCTCCTTAGCGCTGGCTACGGAGCCTCCGACTGAGGAGCACTTGAAGCGCAAGCCATACCGCAAGACTGAGTACATAATTTCCAACGTCATGTGGAAGCACATACTCGGCCAGGCAGTGATGCAACTCACCATCTTGTTCGTGCTAATGTTCGCTGGCGACAAGTTTTTGCCCGAAGACGGCACTGGGTCGAGAGTCAGAACTAACCCAGAAGCCACTGACTACGTTAGATCGGGTCGGTTATACCATCTCGATGGCTCTGAGGACTATAAAGACAACTTTGAGGACCCGGATGTCGGCCCTTCCCGCCACTTCACTATCATCTTTAATGTCTTCGTCCTGATGCAGCTGACTAATGAATTGAACACTCGCAAAATAAGAGACGAACTGAATATATTCAACGGAGCTTTTCGAAATAACCTGTTTTGGGTGATTTGGGTAATTACTTTGGGAGCGCAGATACTGATGGTGCAGGTGGGTAGCTACCCTTTGTCCTGCTTTATTGGCGGATTGACCCTCAAACAGTGGCTGATTTCCTTCGGATTTTCGGTTAGTACACTATTGTGGAGACCTATATTGCGCTTGATCCCGAGTAGTATATTTCCAACGATCAAGGGCAGGGAGCAGATGGAGCTCAATGAGTTTTCAGTGTTGCGACTGAGGTCCAATATGTCTGGAGCCTCGGGGCTGTCGGCAGCCAGCAGCTACCGTCCCTCCACTCCCGCCTAGCTAATCCCTATTAGCCCCTGCTCCTGCGTGATAGACTCAAATCAGAGTCCTCCAGTCGCGGACTCTTCATCACTCGCTGTCTCCGCAACTGTTCAGTTTCCGTCGACAACTGCGACACTCGGAACTTGTACTCTGCAGAAGCTTCATCCGCCTGGTGCTTTAAATGCTCTATCACCCTGTCCCGCCGTTTTAACTCGTTCTCCGCTTCTTGGCAATAGCGAGCGTTTTCTTCGACAGTTTGCTCGAGCTTGCGGTACTCTGTGATGAGGAGTTGCAGCTGTTTGGAGAGTTTCAGCACTTCCGTTTCCAACTGAGCGTTTTTCTCGCCTGTGTTTTGGAGCGTCCCTTCGAGAGACTGGCAGTGCGCCTCGCAGTCCTCGAGTTTTTCCCTCAGTTCCATTGCGGCTTCCTCAGTGTGTTTGAGTGCTGTTCGCTTGGACTGGAGTTCTTGGTTCGTCTGCTCTGCCTGCTGGGCGTAGGTCTGCACCTGGTACTGCAGCATGTCTACACTGTCCGCCAACTCCTGGTTTTCCTTGCCTTTGGCAGCAATGAATCTCTCCATTTCCTTCTGTTTGTTTTCAGCTTCCCGCAGAGAATCCTGCACTTCCACTAACTCCCCGGTGATTGCAGCTACTTCAAGCTTGGGCACAGAGTCCTGCAACTTGCTTTCCAGGGCAGACTGAGTGGACTGGAGAGAGGTGAAGACCTCTGGTTAGGCAGTACTTCTCATGGACTTCAAGTCTTGCTCGAGTTTGCTGGCGAAGTTGGTTTTGAGGCTTAATCTGATTGGGAATTACTCGGATTCGCAGGACTGAAGTCGTTTTGAATAGGCGAAGACCTGTTCTTTGACCTGTTTCATAGGGGAAAAGTGAGGGTCAGGGTGCTTTCGCTGGGCTGCTGTGAGGCCGAAGAGCAGTTTGGAGCTGAGTCTGGTCAAATTCGGGTCTTCTGCAGTTGCTTTGTCGTGTAGAGCCAAAAGTCCCTGCAAAGTCTCCAACGGCGAGTCCCTTCTGGGCAGTTTCGCAGGTAAAAAGTGCTTTTTCAGCATGGGGAAAGTTACTCCTTTGATAGAAATTCGCTCAGTCGCCTCGTCTTTACTGCGATATAGATGCCAAAGCCGCATCACAGCCACTACTGCTATAGCCGCAGTCCGAACCCGAGCCACAGGCGCCTTACCCTGCTGTCTAACCCCTAACACCCCCGCCAACTCCTCCATTTCCAGCCTTTCACTGCGGATATTCCTCAAATCCGTGGCCCATACCTGCACCGCCACCCTCTTCAACCCACTGACTTCCTTGTACTTATGCACACATTTGCCTAGGCAGTACACCAGCACTTCAATCAAACTGACGTACTGCTTGCACGTGATCTGAGTCGTTATGAGCGTTTCTTTGGTCCGATCCAGCTCGACATGTGCAGTTTGCAGGTCCTCACTAGTCCGTTTGTAGCGCTCCACTATGCCTTTGGAGCTGTCTTCGCTTTGGTCGATTGCGGAGGTCAGGTCTCGGATTTGCCGAGACATGTCTTGGAAGCGTACAGCGTAGCTGCGACTACAGTCCTCCAAAGCCGCTTTATCCACCATAGCAGTCCTTCGTGTCTCTTCCAACTCCGCTTCCAACTCCCTCTCCCTGCTATCCAACCGATGCAGTGCACTGATGGTCAGCTGAATCGCACTGGGCAGGTCTCGAGAGCTGCTGTCGGAAGGGTAGATCAGCGGCTCGGAGAGGAGCGGCTGCACGGCTTTGCTGAGACGCTCAGCAGCGCCCCGCAGCTGTTCCATTTGCAGGTTGGACTGCTGGTTGGTGGCTTTGAGAGTGTCTAATTGCCGCAACAGCTCTGCTTCGGTGCGGTCTTTGTCTCGGGAAAGAGCGTGGTAGAGGGATTCTTGCTCACTTATGTGGGTGGAGAGGTCTTCTAGGCGGGATTTCAGGGATTTCTGGCTATCTTCAAATAAACCCGCTTTCGCGTCGTTGTCTATTAGCAAATTTTCCAACTCTCTGATTTTGTCCACACACCTCCCTCTGAAACTCTCCAAATCCGCCCTAAACTGGTCGCAAATGGGCACCAACTCCCTGAACCCCTCCGGCAGCACAGCCAACTTCGGGAGCACCGGAAGTCCTTCCAGCTCCAAAGCCCTCGCAAAGCTGCCAAACGCCTCTACAAGGATGGAAACTGCCTTCGCCCCTCTCTGCTGCATCTCCCGATACCCGGCTTCTCTCTTGCTCAGTTCTGATTTCGCCTGGCCGAGCAGAGTTGTGGACTCCAGGAGTTGGCTTTGCATGTTGTGGATGTAGTCCACAGGGTCGGCTTCCTCTGTTAGTTGCTTAATGTCGTCTAAAAGGGATATGTACTGGGTGCGTTCTTCCATTAAACGGCCGATTGCGGTGCGGTTTTCCTCGATTTCTCCGGAAGCGGCAGAGATTAACTGCTCGCAGTTGGTGACTTCGGCCTTGAGCTTGGGAATGAGTTTGAGTTCGCTTTGGCACTGCTGCAGGGCCTCCAGAGCCTTTTGTAGCTCCACACGTAACTTGCTGTTGTCGTCCTCGAGAGTGTCCACTATCAGTTCCTTGTCTCTCAGACTTTGGGTCATTGCCACGACTTCATCCTGAAGTTTGGCGGAAACGCTACTGAGCGCCTCCACCTGTCTCTCAGCCTCAGTCTTGCTGTGGGAAATCAGAGCCGAGCGTTCATCCTTGTTCGCATTCGTCTGCGCCAAGTCCGCCACCAGGATTTCCTTCTGCACAAGTTCCTGCCTGGAAGCGGAAAGTTCCTTCTGCAAGGCAGCCGAGAGACTGCGAAGTTGCGACAATTCCGACTCATAACTGGCCAAAGTGGGCTTAAAGGCGCCTTCCAGTTCCTTCAAGTGTCCATCCTTCTCCTTCAGTTCCTGCTCCTTGACTCGCAGTTTCTCAGTCAACAGAGCGACTTGCGCCTTCAGGTTCTGGTTCTGGTCCTTGACACTCTCCAGACTGGCCAGGTCCCGCTCCAGCTGCGCAATTCGGAACTCCTTCTCCTTGGCTTCCTTCCTCAGCTCCAGCAGCTGACTGTTGGAGCGGGAGCGGGTTTCTGGGTTGAGCAGGGACTGCTCGATGGAGACTACATCAGTACCGGGCAGGGAGGCTTTCTTGGGGGAGATTTTGTCCACTTCCTCGTTGTGAGCTAAAATTTGGGACTCCAGGGCGTGTAGACGTTCCCACACCTCATCCATTAAGTATTGTCCTGCCCTTCTTTGGACAGGCAGGGAAGCAGAGACAGAGAGTGGTTTAATAGGCCTGGAGTAGGCTTAGAGGTTATAGAAAATAGCTAGCAGATCGCCTTCAGTGATTGGTCATTTTTGCTGTTTGTAGAGTGAGTTTTTGATATCACTTTGGAATTTGGAGTTCCCCATAGCGTCCTTGCATAGTAAAACTGCGATAACTTTCCTGCAATTTCCCAATAGGCAACACGTCCCAGCCAACCCTTCTCCAACATAGCGTTTTTCTCGTAGCAACCGCACAGTGATAACCCCCGAGTATTGTGACTATGACAGTATCTGAGACGTTGGGTAATTGTCTCCATCTGATTGACAGGTTTTGGTGCTATGGTGAAATTAGCACTGAAATGGACACTGAGGGTGTGATAAAGGACTCCTCAGGGCCTCTAGAAGAGTCCTCCGACGGGCGGTTCGTGAAGGTAACAGTCATCCAGTACGCAGAAGTGTTATCAAGAACCGGTCACAAGGTGGTCTACCGCGGCCTAAACAACGAAACCGGCTGCCAGGTCTCTTGGCACGAGATTTCCTTGCAAGATGTGCCAGACGAGTCTTTCCCCCGGCTCGAAGAAGAACTCGCGACCATAAGTGTGCTGAAACACGACAACATCGTGACTTGGACGCAACATTGGTTTTCCCACGACAAGAAAACGCTGGTGTTCGTCACAGACCTGCTGCCCGACTGCTCCCTCAGCGGGTACTTGCAGAAGATCGGAATGCCGCGCACGAAGATAGTGCGGCAGTGGACCCTGCAGATCCTCAAAGGACTGGACTACTTGCATAGACATGTGCCGCCGGTTGTGCATGCCAGCTTGCGGCCGGATAACCTCTATATAGTGCCGCATACTGGCACTGTCAAAATCGGAGGCTTGGGGAAAACTCTGGTTAATCGCTTGCCGGAGAGCAGGACAGCGTTCGATGTCAGGTATGAATACTCTGCTCCGGAGCTACTGCGGGGAATTAAGGCGGAAGGAGCGGATGTCTACTCTTTGGGAATCTGCCTAATTGCCATTTGCACAGGGAAAACGCCCTACGAGGAATGCGGAGCGCCAGGCTCTGTGTTCCACCACATCGTCACCGGGGAAAAGCCACTCGCCCTGCGTTTGATCGAAAACGCAGACATCGTGGAGTTCATCGACAAATGTCTACTGCCTTCGAGCAAACGTCCCAGTGTTGCTCAGCTACTAGAGTCCGAGTTCTTCACAATTTCCCCCACTATGGTCAGTCAAAGCCTCTCCCTAAAGCCTGAATCCGCACTCTCTGCTGTCCGTCCAGCCCCTTGCATTGATGTGGCTTTCGTCCTGCAGACCTCTTCCCTGCCCGCTCCAAAGAAGATTTCCTTCACTTTCAACCTGGAAAGCGACACTTGCGACTCAGTGGCTACCGAACTGGTCCACGAACTAGACCTACCGACCTATGAGGTTTCCACTCTCAGCCGACAAATCGCAGAACGGCTATTTTGCTTCTTTTACCCTCAAGACTGCAACACGCCTTCCACTAGTCGGGAAAGTGTGACGGAAAGCTTGGAGCCGGACGACGAGGAGTACAGAGAAGAGCGCAAACAGTCTCGCAGAGGCGATGAATCCCCAGTGCCTTCTTCCTCTGACAGCTCTGAAGCTGTGCTCTGCACTACCTTCTCGCAGTACTGCTCACACAGGAACCTTCGCAACTTGCGCCTGTTGGAGATGTCGGAAAGGATGAAAAGCAGGGAGTTGCGGTTTGGTGCGGAAAATGATGAAGCGGAAACCCGGATTCTGCAAATTGCTCTATCGGAGCGCTATAGTCTGAGTCTGCAGGCAAATGGCCATTTCAGCAAGAAAACGGAAGCGTTGGTGCGACGACTCCAAGAGGACTTGGACGAGGAAGTGACAGGTGTAGTTTCGCCCCTGCTCTGGGAGGAGCTGATGGAATTCCATCAAGTTAGGTCCGACTTGCCTCCTAGCTAACTATGTCTAGATGAAGTACTTTCATAGACAGTGAGTCTATTTCCATACTCAGTATAGCCTCTTCCCACATACATCAACACTTCCTCCCACTCATACTAAGTGCTAAAGCCTAGCTAAGTGCACTAACTACTGCCTGGATTTGCTGCATAGCGTCCTCCGGCCCAGTCACACTGTGTCCGACCACTCTCGGATGCACATATATATCGTGGTCATTGCCGCCCTATGTAACTGCTACCGGGTCTGTACGGTCTCCAAAGAAGTGAATAACGGGGTAGTTTTCCAGCATCTGCAGACAGTAAGTCTTGTCCCAGCCTTTGGGGTAGCAGTCGATGGAGATCTGCCCGCCAATAGCGAAGCAAAGGTCGTACTTACTGAATCGCTCCTCTAAAGCAGCTTTAAAGGCCAGACGGAGCCCTCTCTCTGCGTCGAAGTGGAAGAATTGGTCTCTTTCTTGCTGAGAACAGGCTCGGCCGATAGGGGAAAAGTTGAGCATTCCGTTGCGGTAGTCCACGAAATGGCCTCTTTTCACAGGGATTTCCATCTCAGAGAAGTAGCGCAATACGAAGTTCAGCACTTCCTTCAGTCTTTCCTCGCCCAGGAAGTCCGCTATACTGCGTCGAGCCACCAATTGCCCGGCTCTATAGGCCATTGTGCCATTCTCAGCGAAGATATACTGGAATAGGCGCATAACTGGACTGTCCTGGACTCCGGCAGTGAGTTGCTCTGTGATTTTGGCCATACCGGACCCGCCCACTACTGCCAGGTCCACAGCACTGCTGATTTGACTGAGCAACTGCACCATGCTCGGCTGGATAGGGTTCTGCCAGGGAGTTAGGGTGCCGTCCACGTCGAAAAGGAACAGGACACGTGTAGGCGTCTCCTTCTCTGCCATATATATCTCGATAATGGCAAGTGGGAGACTCAAAGACCCACCTTCTGCTTTCCTCA
>Ga0247837_1001116_pt1 | contig 57278 bp, 40 predicted proteins | sample LaCtaG_2_FD_187115 | JGI IMG/M metagenome (GOLD analysis project Ga0247837, IMG submission 187115) | Freshwater microbial communities from meromictic Lake La Cruz, Castile-La Mancha, Spain - LaCruzMarch2015_14.5m | ecosystem: Environmental > Aquatic > Freshwater > Lake | place: Spain: Castile-La... | reverse complement strand
TCGATTTCCTGGCTTTTCTTGGACATCTGCCTCGGCGTCCGCTTGCGAGAAAACGAATTATCCAGGTCGATTTTCGTCTTCGTGACAATAATCCCCCTCAAATAGAGCTGATTTTCCAGGTAAAACACCATCGACTTGTCCTCACAAATCAGCAGCGTCTCCTCATAGGCATAAGTCACATCCACTCCCACTACCTCCACCAAGTACTTCACACACCCCAAATAGCTCAGTCCGGGCTTGCGCTTGGACCCGGTCACCGCGATCTGAATTGCGTTTTCTCGTCTGCGGTTCAAACAGAGAAAGTCAGCGGAGCACTCTTCGTGCAGGAAACGAAGCATGGAGAGATTGCCGCTGCGAGAGGCGATTAGGGCGCAGTTTTCCCCTGCTTTGTCGTCCAGGGCGTTGATGTCGCAGTCGGCTGGCGCTTGCTTGCCTTTGAACTGCTCGTACAGGTACTTCACTACGTCCAGGTGGCCGTGCTCGCAGGCTCGGTGGACAGCAGGCTGGTACGGAGAACTAACCCGCAGCGTGACGTCTGACTGCAGCAGGGTAGTTCTGGGCTTCGGCTCCACGAATATCGACATCTCTTCCATGCTCTCGTGCGGGGACTGGGTGTGGCGGTACTTCCCTCCTTCTCGCAGGTGAATGGGCAGGAAGTACTGCACCAGACTCAGAAATCCATACTCACTCGCGATATCCAGCGGCGTCCTGCCAATCAAGGCATACGTCTCATAGAGCTGCACCAGACTGGCACTGCAGTGACTGAGCAGGAAGTGCGCAATTTCCGTCTGGCCCGCTCGAAAGGCATACGCCAGTGCATTCAGCGGCACTTCCTGTAGGATGATTATCACTTCGTCTACGTCGAAAGCTGCGGAGTCCGCTTCTTTCCGCATAAACCGCTCGTAGAGACCTTCCACTTCGGCTCTTTTCCCGTTTTCGATCGCGAGTAGGAGCGCATTGCAGACGTATTCTCGCAGACTTTGCTGCACTTTGGCTTTGCACACGCACACTCCCATTATGGCGTTGGCTCCATCCTCCACCTACCCACAGGCGCAGATCTACTGGTCTACTCCGCCGACGGCGCCTATAGCCTGTCCCCTATTCTGCCTATGCGCTGCAGAGCGCCAGTGCTGCAAGTGCTGGGGAAACTGCCGGGCTGTGGCCAGGTCTCCTGCAGCCGAGTGGCCAACCAGCCCGATTTCGTCTTCTCTGTGGAGCGGAATGTTATTGCGGTTGTGCCCTTTCAAGCCCTGCTTTCCTGCAAAGATCCTCCAAAAGAGGGGAAAAAGCCGCCTTCTGCCCCTATTTTTATCGACTGCGAGGAAGTGATAAAGCCGAATTCCGCCCTCCACGAGCGATTACGGCACATCCACAACCTACACGACCTCTGCGAGGAGTATATCGAGTCCATCGGCCTGCCAGCCACCGAGCACCTCCACGAGGACGGAGACCTGAAGACCTGTCGCATTGAGCTGGGCGGAAGCGTGGTGATCGAAGGCCGGGGCGAGACTTGGAAGCAAGCTAGGACCCGGGCAGCGCTGGAAGTGGTGTTTCGACTGGACAAGGAGCTGTGTGAGCGCTGGCTAGCAGACCACAGTGCGGAACTCGCGGCTTTCTTGGAGAGTTAAAAGGATTTTGATACTTTATAGGGGTTTCCGGAGAGTTCGTGGTCGATGTCGGTCAGAGTCCACTGCCAGTTCTGCATTTCCAGTTCGTCGGGCATGCTGAAGAGGCCGAGTTGGGCTTGCTGGTCTGTGAGGCCCGCTTCGAACTGCAGCAAGTGCTCCTCCTCGCCCTCTTTGCCGCCCTGCAGAGTCTCTCCAGCTGCGTTGAGCACTGCTAGCTTCATAGAGGTGCGGACTAGGCAGTCGAGTTTGAGCACTTCTTGCTTCATTAGACCTGCGATTGTCTTGGAGTCGGGGAGGGAGGGGAGTTTGAGTACGTCCAGCATGTACATGTTCACGTCTTTCTTGGAGACGTAGTGTGAGAAGGTCGGATGAACGACAATAAAGCTGAAATCCCTCACCTCCGCGCGATTAATCGGCACTCCAAAGTGGTGCTTAGCATTACAGAAAGCCACTTGCACCTGCGCATCCGGGTTCAACAGCGTCAAGACCTGTCCCTGTCTGGCTAAATAGCTCAGGTCTGAGACCACTTTGGCGTGCAAAGTGGGTTCGAGGGACTCTTGCAGAGTGTCGAGACGGCCTGCCACAAGGGTGCGCAGGATGTGGCTGTAGACCTGGCTGAAGCCGTCGCTGAAGGTGTCTTTGATGGCCTTTTCCAGCTTGTCGGGCAGGGCTTCTTGCTGGATGGCTGGGACTTCTCTGCTGAACCAGGGGAATAGGAGTGAGGAAGCAGCTCTGCGCACTGCAATTCTCAGCATAGTTTAGCTAATAGACACAGGCCAGGCTGTCTTTTCCACCCACCCGCTGAAGACCTCCTCCGCATACAGCGCCTGCAAGCGCAGTTCCACCCTATAAGTCGTCTTCGGCCGTTGCTGCTGATAGGCCGACTTCAACGGCCGACTGGAAAGCTTCAACGCCTGGTACGCAGGCGCGATTTTGCAGGGCACTTTGCCTGTGATATCGGCGGAAAAGGCTCGAATGTGGCCTGTTCGCTCCCCTTGCGAGTGCCGAATTGCCTCTCGGAGTCGCTTGATGGAGGGGTTGATGCGGGTGTGTTTGGCTTTGGAGATGTGCAGGTTGGGCCGCATGCTAGGGACTGAGAGTTGCTCGGTTGAGGAGGACCGGATGTTGAAGATATCGGCTGACAAGGGCACAATTGGACTCCGACTCCGCTGCATTGGTCGCATATTATGGCAAATCCTGCCCAAAAGCCTGTAAAATGAGCGATTTGACTGCTAGCATTACTAAGCAACCCTACTTCACAACTCCCATTTCCGCCTTATTCATGGTTAACCTCATCAAAGTCCACCAAAGGGTCGTCGATAGACCTTTGCATGAACTTGTACTTGTACCTGTCCAGCTGCGCTCCTGCCAAAAACGCAAGAATGAGGAAGAGCAGTTCCAGGAAAACGCCGAGGGCGGACCAGCCGTTAGAGTAGCTGAGTTCTCGGTAGGCGGGGTACACTGCCAGGGAAATGGGGACGTTGAGGAGGATGTAGAGACTGCAGATTAGCAATATTGCGCGCAGATGGCGTCTGTAGAAGTAAATCGTGTTATTGAGGTAGTCTAGAAACAGGAGCACTGCAATTCCGCCATGGAGACATGCGTCGTACCAAGTGGAAACGTCCCTCCCCAGTGGGTACAGAAAGAGCCAGTAGACCAAGGAACAGCACAGCTCCACACACCAACTCAACTCATACAGGAAGTGCGCGAACTTCCACAGTCTCCCCCAAAGGTAGTTCACACAGAGCAGGAAATAGAGACTGGCGGCTGCTAGGCAGCCCCAGGTCTCAGGGTAGGCCAGGGCTTCGCTGCCTCGAGACTGCAGGAGGAAAAATAGCAGGGTTAGGAGTCCTAGCAGCACTGCCAGACGGTACGCGAATAACACTGCTTTGGGGGTGAAGATTGAGGCGGTGAGTCGGTCGGTCGCATCGTAAGGCCAGAAGTAGCGGTCCAGTCTCTGAAAGCAAGTAGGCTCCGTATAGGATTCAGAGTCAGAAGAGGCAACACTCGCCCTCGCCATATCAAAAGCTACATGGTGGACTGCTAGAAGAGGAACTGTGCAGTCCCGTAGCGCACTCTACTCAGGAAAGACTTGGAAAACTGATGATTTGGGGAAAGTGACAGTTTGGGAGTGGACGGAATTCACCCTTGGGATAGCCAAATTACCCTTCGTAGTAGGGAAAAGGGGGCTACGAGAGGACAGTGTTGCTGCGGAATGCGTAAGTTAGTCTATTAAATCCCTGCGGCTGTTAGTTTATTGGTGAGCGTCTGTATCTTGGAGTCCTTCAACTTGACCAACTGCTCCAACTTCTTAATCTTCAGTTCCATAATCTGCCTACCCCTCACCTCCACGGTTTCCCTCAGTTCCCTTATCGTGCTGTCCTTCTCCAGCAGTAAGTCCGCGTCCGTCTGTCTCGCCACAGGCCTGGGCTGCGGCACAGGGACAGGCCCTTTGGCAGGCCGCACAGCGACTTGCTCGGGGGAGTCTCTGCTGTGGCCGGCTGAGAGGGGGTTGGGGTGGCTGGCGGAGTAGTCGCTGAGTCTCTGCTGGACGACTCTTAAGGCTCGCTCGATGGCTTCGGGGACGCAGGAGGTGACTTTGTCGATGTCGTTCTTAGAGAGAAGGAAGCCCAGTTTGCGGAAGACCTTCTGGTTGAGGGTGTTCCAGTTGTACAGCTTTTGCTGCATGGAGTGAGCGGTGCTGTAGTTGTGAATGTCCACTAGCCCGGGCACGAAGTGTTTGACGATTTCCGCCATGAGCACTGCCTAGCCATACCTCCATCAGCGAAGTCTCTAGTGATGTTCTTCTTAGGTCGGGACAGGGGAATTTCATCCACCCAGTTGTAAATCAGCTGCATTTCGTCCTCTTCAAGCAGCGGAGCCTCGATTACTTGAGTCATTATGGCGCATGAAGAGCAGTGATGCAGCGGGAAAGCGGAACATGCTGCGACTGTGCTATTCGAAGGGTTACAGACTGAAATTTGGCGAATTGATGAGAAAACTCTATGCTATTGACAGTCTTTAGAGCTGAAAAGCCTTATTATAGCACTCGAAATAGCCTGATTTCAGTTCTATATTGTCTAAATTCCTCATCGGAGCGCAGAAACGACACTCATAAAGTCCGAAATCGAACTAAGCAGACAGGCCGACCTTTTCTCTAGCTGAACTCGCCCTTTCCAGCTAATCCTCCGATAGTGCTATCAAATGGCGGACAGAGCCGCAATTTCCCAGCTGTCCCAAGCCATTTCCAGCACCATCGACGCCCTCAACCAGTCTTCCAGCAGCCACCAAGCCCAGAGCCACCACCAACTCGAAAGCCTCAAAGAGCGGCTTACCGCCCTCATCGACGACAACCTACAGAACGCCAAAGCCCGACTTTCCGCCCGAGTGGACGAATTAGTGCTGAAGCTAGACTCGGAACTGGACCAGTCCTGCGCAGACATGAAAACTGCCTTAGAAATGAGGGACAGAGACATCACTGCTTTGGGGTACTGTGAGAAAGTGCATGTTAGGCAGGCGGCGCTCATATCGAGGATGCTGTATAGCATGGAAATCAGGACTGTTTACAATATATTCATTGCGTTGATGATTAATTTGGCAATTGTAGCGCTGGTGCTGGATTATATCAGTGAGAAGGAGTTCTATCAGGGGTGGAGTGTGCTATTTGACAGCTTCGGAAAGTGGGGGACAGTGATGCAGGGCATGGCAGAGCTGTGGCTACTTAGTCTTTTCCCCTTACTGTACGTCCGCTTGCGGCAAAAGGGCCTGTGGGCGTGGGTACTCGTCCTAGGCCATTTCGCCTATTTGACCGCCTACGGCCTGTTCGCCTGGCGCTTTGTGCTGGACTGCAGTCTGCCCATAGCCAGCAGCTTCGTCATCCTCTGCGAAGCTACCAGAATGGGTATGAAGATGCACTCCTACCTACGTGAAAAGCTGCTCTACGGCTTTCCCAACCGCTTCACAGGAGTGTTCCTCGTAGAGTCCCCCCAGCAGCCTCAAATCCACCTCTCCAGTCTGCACACCGAGTTCAAGCAATATGTGTATTTCAGCTTCGCGCCTACTCTCATATACAGAGACCAGTACCCGACTTTGCCCAGGCAAATCCGCTGGGTGCATGTGGGCGTGCACCTTTTCAACTTCTTCGCAGGCATTTTCTTCACTGCCATTATGTTCAAGTGCCACACTGTGCCCAACTTCACAGCGATTTCCATGGAGAGGCTGACGGCCAGCACTGTGGCGGTGGCCTTCATTTCCTCAGTTTTGCCAGGAACAATGGTGTTTTTGAACCTCTTTTTCGGAGTGAATCACAGCCTGCAGTCCCTATTCGCAGAACTGCTGTCTTTCGCAGACAGACGGTTCTACAGCGACTGGTGGAATGCAGAGGGTCCAGAGGACTTCTACAAGGGCCTATGCGTGCCAGTCTACGAGTGGTTCGCAACCTACATCTACATGGACGTACAGCGGTTTTCCAACAGACTGCTGGGCCCGGCCGTAGCTTGTCTGCTCACCGGCACCTTCGCAGGCCTGGTCTTCGAGGCCGTAATCGACACTTCCCTGAGGATTTCCTTCCCTTTGGTCTTTGTTTTGTTCACTCTGCCGCTCAGTCTGCAAGCCCTCTACCCACTCCGCAGCAGAGTAAAGATCTGCAACGTATTCCTATGGGTTTCGCTCTTACTGGTACTGGGACTGCTCACAGGACTCTTTTTCCTAGAGTGCCAAGCAAAGACACAAGGCCTAGTCCATCAAAACGGACTTTGGGGCGAATTCGTGCCCTTATGGGTGCCCAAGCTGACTCTAGTTTAAGCCTATAAGCAGCTATTCAGGCTCTTCCTCCTTAATGATCTGCTGTCTTTCTGTCATTTGCAGTTGCTGGTAGGTGTGCACGCTGTCCCAGGCGCAGTACAGGCCTGGGAACAGCATCAAGGCTCCGATCACCCAGAAAGGCACTCCTCCGCCCGGGGTCGCGCCTTTCAACTCACTGAAAAGACCCACTGCCAATAGACTCAGTCCAGTCAACACCATCAATACGCTGTAGGCTATCCTGGCCCTCACATTGCTAGGGTCTTCCCGCTGGTTTATGAAGCCTGGCCCGTCTTGCAGTTCAAACACTCCTGTAGAAGACTGGTTTATCACAGTACTGCTCACTGGCTTGGCTGGAAGAAGCGCGGGAATAGGTGCAATTTCACTCTTGTCGCATCCAATCGTCCAAATTACAGCAGGACTGCCGTTGACTAGGGGCGGGTCTTCAGATAAAGGCTGGGGAGAGGGAGAAGTGTGGGCGCTATCAGCCATTAGGGGCACAACCTGCAATTAAAAAGGCTGTGCCCATTAGGAGAGAGGGTAAAGGGGATTGGATGGACGAACTTAGGGAAATCTGCTTTGGGGAAATATCTTCCCTATTGCGAACATCTTTGGACGGAAAAGGCGTTATTTTGGTGGAGATTTGTGGGTTTTTAAGACAATTACGGTTGGGTTTCGTGGAATTTACTGATATCTTGGTTTGAGGACTTATTCTTCTCCTACCATTTCCTCGATATAGGTCAGTTCAGCCCTATTTCTGCTTTCAAGAGTCTTTTACACCTAAAGCAGGCAGCATTACAACACCAACTATAAAAACCGCCCCAGCTCCCCGATACCGTAGTGTTTCCCCTAGTCCACAGACCTCCCCTGTGTCCATATTGAATGCTACTAGTCCGCTGGATCAGTCGCAAAGTGCGGCTCCCAGTGGCCAACCCTCGCCAAACCGCCTTCCTAGTCCTCCCCCAGAAGTACCCTCCACCCAGACAGTTGCACGACCCAGTCCACTTCCTCGCCCTCGTAGACGCATACATCACCAAGGTAACAGCAGCGCTCTCAGACCTGCAGACTGACAACCCTGCGGCTCAGCTGGACGCGTCCAAGTCCAGAGCTGCCTTCACACTCAATGGAGACACGTTTGAGGTGGCTGCGGACCTGAGGATGCAGGTGCTGACTGTGAGTGTTCCGAGACTCGGGCAGTTCCGCTACTTCTATGACGGGGACAATGCTCGGTGGGTGGGGGAGGCAGATGGACATCTGCTGGAGGAGCTGCTGGTGAGAGAGCTGATGCGAGTCACTAAGGGCTATCTAAAGTTATAGGATGGCGGAGTACTTGGCGTATCGAGTGCTGGGCGGAGTTGCGCAGGCCTGCTGCAGTGTGGGGTTCGTGCAGTGCGCAGGCGGCTGCGGCACTACTTCCAAACTCGGCAGTCGACTCGCAGATTTGCTCCTATTTTACCTCTTTTCAGCCCTGGGACTTGCCCTCCTGTTCTACGGCGGAACAGTCCTCGAGTTCCTCACGTCCCTAGGACTGGTGGACTGCGAGGGAAAAGCGGAAGCGGTCTGTATCGGCGCCTTCACTGTATATCGCCTTTGCTGTGCCTTGGTCATTTATCACTGTCTTATGCTTCTGGCCAACCTGGCAGGTCCGCAGCTGAGCGACGCGGTGGAAAATGGATACTTGCTGGGCAGAATTGTGCTGGTTTGCTTGCTAGTCATGGGCAGTTTCTTCATCGGAAACACGGCTTTTGCCTGGTTTAGAGATGCAGCGAAGATCGTCTCGATCGCTTTTCTGCTGGTTCAATCGGTGTTCTTGATAGATTTCGCGTACGAATGGAACGAAACCTGGCTCGAACGCTACAACAGCAGTGAGGATTCTCGCTTTTGGGGCTGCTGGCTGTTCACCTTCGCCACAACTCTGCTGGGTCTGGGTGTAGTCCTCACAGTGCTCAATTACATGGCTGTGCAGGACTGCGGAATTGCACTGACGAGCTCTATTTTGGGGACTTTGGCAGTCGTGGTGATGCTGGGGATGTCACTTCTGCCCTACTTCGAAAACGGCTGTAAGCGGCTATTCAGCCATTCTGACGTCCTCATTCGTCAGTCTGTACTGTATCTACCTCCAATGGAGCGACATCCACAGTCAGCCAGAAGCCTGCTGGTCCCCCCAGTCCTTTATCCTAGTCAACGTCCTTCTCGGACTTTCCTTCCTGTCCATTTCCGTGATTCGCATGGCCGTACGCACTTCCAACGAGTCTGACGGCTTGAAGCCTACCCCTGAGACTGACTCCCAAGTCCGGGCAGGCGTGTACTACCACCTTTTCATGTGTGCTGCAGCGATGTACTTGGCTATGCTGCTGACGCTCTGGGGCAGTGCTGTGGTGCAGGGACAGCAGTTGCAGTTCTCGCAGTTCAGTGGGTGGGTCAGTTTGGCGATGCAGTGGGTCACGGTGGTGCTCTTTTTGTGGTCTTTGCTGGCGCCGGTGTGGCTGCCGGATAGAGATTTCAATTAACGTCTCCTAGGGTCAAAAGGATAATATGGGTAGCTGTGTAACCAGAGGCAGGACCAAAGGTATCGTGACAGTGATCAGCCCTCAGAGTTACATGGAAAACAACGACCTACTAGACCGCTGGACCGAAGCACAAGTGCGGCTTCTCAAACGCAACTTCAATAAGTGGAAAACTGATATCGGCCTCGAGAAACAGGGCTTTTTTAAGCTGTTTTCAGGACTCAGCGCCTTTCCCAGTATAGTGCAGCAGTCTGCATTTCTGCTCTTTCGTCCGTCGAGTGTGGGAGGGGTCAATTTCAGGGACTTCTGTGCAGTGCTGGCGAAAGCAATGATCGGGAACAGAGAGGAAAAGGCGGAGTTTGTCTTTCGGCTGTTTGATATGGACAGAGACCAGCGTCTAAGTTCCGGCGAACTGAGCCTAATGCTCGACTCCTGCGGCAAACTACTCCGTCCACTCTCCCTAGATATCCCCGTCAACATCCAACTGCACATGAAAAAGCTATTCGAGCTTTCCCGAGTCATCACCCTCGAAGTCTTCAGCGAGTGGGCCAAACGCAACTTCGAACTAACCGATTTCCTATCACTATTCGAAGTAGTGCCCTCTCCCTCCAGTGAAAGGAGCATTATCAAGGGACTGCAGAAGGATATAGCGAAGAGAGGCTTGGGACAGAGACTGTACTTGCTGAGTGTGAAGTGGTGGGAGGTGTGGAAGCGGTTTGTGAGTTATGATGCAGTGCCGGTGGAGAGTTTGGAGGAAAGTGTGGGTGAGTTTGCGGATATTCGGCCGGCCAATAGGCAGAAAACGGTGTTTGTGGGGGACAAACCGGTGGAAATCGATAATAGTGGTTTGTTGGAAGGCGCGAATAAGCTGGTTTTACGACAAAACCTAAGCGAAAGGAAGGATTACTGCTTGCTAACCGAGGGCGCATGGGAAGAACTGTACAGTTGGTATGGCGGAGGCCCGGAAATAGGCCGAATCGTGACAAATACAGCAGCAGGCCTGGCACTAGAGCTCTACCCCCTATATGCCAAGGTCTATTTAGCGGATTTGCAGGGCAAATTGCGCAGAGACTCCGCCAAGCCAATGCTTTTATCAGAAACTTACAGTCCTGAGGACTTCACTGCAGCGGTAATTGCCACTTTCCGCCTACGGACTGATGTTCCCATCAGAATATGGCTGAAAAAGGCCTCGGACTGGAGCTTATTTCTGCTCCGTGAGAGTCCGTTTCAGGGCTTTGAGGGGGAAATACCGGTGGAATTGCTGGTAGAGCAGCCCACTATGGAGGCCGGAGTGGTGGAGTGGCCGCGGGACCATATAATTGCAGAGCATGAGCGGGACTGGAAGGACTTTCAAGTAGGTGACAAATTGCAAATCCAGCGCGCTCCCAGTCTCTGGACGGAAGCAGTGGTAACTGGCGTGAGCAACACAGACGTGCAGGTGCAGCTCACGAGAGAAAACAACCGACTGGAGTGGCTGCCCCGGAACTCCGAAGACATGGCGCCTGTCGGCCGCAAAACTCCCAGTCTGCTCCCTATGCACAGCAGGTCGCTCGAGGGCGCCGCAGGCCTGGTCAACCTCGGCAACACTTGCTATATGAACTGCATTGTGCAGTGTTTGGGGAACACCCCCCTGCTGAAGGACTTGTTCAGGACGCAGGCTCAGTACCAGTACATTAACATGGACAATCCACTGGGGACTAAGGGGAAAATGGCGGAGGAGCTGGGGGCGGTGGTCAAGTCGCTGTGGGACGAAAGGCAGAAAGTCATCAATCCAGCGGCCTTTTATGCGACGGTTAAGCGGCTTTTCCCGCAATTTGATGATAGAGAGCAGCATGACTGTCATGAGTTTCTGAGCATCGCGCTGGACTCTCTGCATGAAGACTTGAACCGACTGCAGGCGGGAGACGGGATCAAGCGGCTGAGTCTGAAAAACCCCACTCCTGAGGACGAGTCTTCCAAGGCAAATCAGCAGTGGAAGGACCTGCAGGGCTCCAAAGGCTCGGTTATTTCCGACCTGTGTGGAGGTCAAACGCGCACTACGCTGGTATGCGCGAATTGCCAGGGGAGGACTGTCTTCTTTGAAACCTTCCTGAGCCTGTCGCTGCCCATACCTGTGAGGACTGATATGGCTCTGTACCTCACTGTGGTGTCGAGAGACGGAGTGGCGAAAAAGTGGGGAATTCACTTGTCCAAATTTGCACTGTTGGAAGACTTGGTGTCGAAGGCTGTGGAAATTGCAACGATACAGGCTGAAAAGGTACTGATTGCGGAAATGTACCAATCTCGCATTTACACCATTTACGACTTTTCCCCGAAAGACCCAATTCGCAAGCTGGGCATCCGCTCCAAATGCGAACTGCTCGCATTCGAAGTCCACCACTCCATCGACCAGGCCGAATCCGACGGACGCAAGACCCTGCCCCCCTCCACTCCCCCCACAGACCTCCTATCCCTCGAGCCCGGCATGCAAGTAGACGTGCTCAACGAGCGAGAGGGCTGGACCACTGCTATGATTGAGGCTTCACGTCCTACCAGAGCTCGCGTAGAGCTGCAACTCACCTATGAGCTGGACGGGGAGGAGAGGAATGAGTGGGTGTCGCTCACTTCCGGACGATTGGCGTCTTTTCGGACTCGGTCGAGACAGGGGAAAGACGAAATTTTCAATTTGCCGGTAGTGAACCGAACTTTGAACGCAGACTCTGGGAAAATGGAGCCCATCGGAATTCCGCTCATTGTGTCCATTGGGAACTGGTACACTTTCGCAGAACTGCACCAACACCTCCAACGCCTTCTCAAGCGCTTTATCGCGCCTAATCGCATGCGACGGAAAGTCAGCCTCAAGTCCCTCACCACCGGTAGTCGACTTCCCAGTCTGAGTGACTTCAAGCTGGAACTCCCCTATAGTGTGAAACTGCTAGATCAACACGGCTTCCACTGTGCGGACTGCGGACCGAAGTGCAGTGGCTGTCCCTTGCCTTCGAAGAAAATATCACTGAGTTCGTTTTCCAAGCGAGTGATGTTGGGAGTGGACTGGATGGAGAACTCGTACAATTTCGACATAGCGGAGGATGGGGATGTGCAGGAAATGGTGCAGGAGGAGGAGCAGAGGCTGGACTTGATGGACTGCTTTCGAGCGTTTACGAAGGAGGAAAAAGTCGACTCAGTCTGCGAAGAGTGCAAAGCTCAAAGCGCCTCTATGAAAATGGAGATCTGGCGAGCACCCGACATCCTCATTCTGAACCTCAAGCGCTTTTCCTACCAAGCAGGCTTGCTAGAAAAGCTCGACCAAATGGTAACGTACCCTATTAACGCACTGGACGTGTCTGAGTTCCTTAGTAGCATCAAGCCGAGCTGTGGGCTTACACTCAGCACTGCAATGCTACAAAGCGCCTACGACCTCTACGCAGTCGTGAACCACGCAGGCAGCATGGAAGGCGGTACTCCCTACTTAGGCCACTATACAGCCTTCTGTGCCAACGCCCGAGAAGGTGAGGAAGAGCGTTGGCTTTTACTGGACGATGAGCGCATAATGCAGGTAGTGGGCGACTTGAGCCCTGTAGTCATCAACAAGAACGCCTATTTGCTCTTTTACCGGCGCAGGAAGATGGCCGCCAGCAACGTAATTAACCTCACTTACCAGGCCTAAGGCCTTGTTCTTGTTCAAATACGTAGCACTTGCGTCTGAAAACCACCACTTTGTGGCCTCCCCGCAGTCCGCAGTAGGAGCAGAAGCAGTGGCGGCACTGGCAGGTGAAGTCGTAGGGCCGCCAGCGACCCTTGCGGGCCTTGAGGATGGGGAATTGGTGGGAGCAGTAGGGGCAAAGGCCTTGGATTTCGCTGCGAATGTGGTCTTCGTACTGAGCCTGCAGACTCGCAGGGAGAGCCGATAGGACAGAAGCTATAAGTCCAGTCCCAAGAGGCTTTCCACACAGGGAACAGCCCACATCTGAGGGGCGTTCCTGCACTTTCCTGCGAACTAACTGAGCAACTAGGCAGCTTTTGCAGAGGGTGTGGCTGCAGGGCGGCGCAAGACAGCGGGGGAAAGGCCCACTGCAGACAGAGCAAGTGAAAAGAGGGGGAAGGGACTGAGGAAGGGAATCAGAGGGCAGGGAACTGAGTGATGTCAGCAGTTGGGAGGCGGAATTGGGTGGAGAAGCGGTGATTTGCTGTAAAAAGGACGTAAATCCCTGAGAAAACCCTTTTCGGTGGATTGACTCGAGTGCTTGTCGGATTGATTCATTGCTTTTCAGGTCAATAGAGGCGGAATATGCGATTTCCAGCAAAATTCCCGCTAAATCCATCAGATCTTTCGCTTCAGTAGCCTCTGAAACAGCCCCAAATCCCGCTATTTTCACCTCTTTCGCCTCTGTTATCAGCAGCGATTTTAGCTGCAAATGCCCATGTCTGATACCCAGTGCATGGCATTTCTGGACTGCGGCTGCGACTGCATGAAATAGCCTTCTGACTTTACTCTCTTTGCAGGCATTTGGACTGCTGCTTTTCCTGACTTTAGCTCGCAAGTTGCCTCCTTGGCAGTGCTCTAGGAAGACGTAGGCCTCGTCCTTGTGTTGAAAGGAGTAGTAGCACTGCAGGACCTGGGGACACCTCCTGCAGAGCTGCTGCAGCACTCGAGCCTCTGCCAAGCCTCTATCCGCTCTGTGTCCTCTGTACAGCTCCAGGTGAGCCGTCGAGGGATAGCCTGGTCGCGAGTACTGGAAGGTCACATGGAAGGCCGCCTTTTCCTCAGTGAAGGCTAGGTCCTGTGAGAGGAAGTGGGTGTAGTAGGCGTGGGTAGCGTCTTCCAGCAGATAGGCGGAGTCTGGTAGGGCCATGTCAATTTTTCCTCCAAATCTGCTTAGATTCACAAGTACGAGGGAAGTCAGAATGGCGTTTCCCTATGTTCGCCATCCCCATGCCCCGCCCCCGGGGCCCCCCCATCAAGTCGAGATCTGAGCGAATTTAACCCCAAGAACTAGCTAGTCTAGTTAACCCCCCTTCTTCTATGTTCGCTCCTGTCGTTTACAGTTCCCAACCCAAACAAACCTAATTGTGAGTTCAAAATGTAGGAAAAATATCTCCAATTCACTGCCAAAATCCACTTCCTCGCATTGATTCCTAATTTCCCCAATCTAATTAACAACTAACAATCCACAATTCGCCTAAACTAATTTCCTCGCCTGTCTCCACTCTCTTCACTGCGCTCCGTTATCACCTGCAGTCCATCCGGCAGTAGGAATAAGGGCAGTTGCTGGGGAGAAGGGGGAAAACTGCACTTTTCGGGACTGGGAGGAGGCTGGAAAAGCCCTTGGCTCTGCATGATGTAGGGGTCGTAGGGCTCTTCTTCCCCTTCAGGGAGTTTGAACTCCTGCGGAATGGTGACTGTTTCGAGGAGGCGATTGGGCTTGAAGGTGCCGCAGCCCATTTATCTACCTGTAAAGCATGTCCTTAGAACTGGGCTACTGGGACATCCGCGGGCTGGCAGAGGCCATTCGCATGCTTCTAACCCACTTGGAAGTGCCTTTCCTCGACACCACCTACACCCTGGGGCCCAAGCCAGACTTCGACCGCAGTCAGTGGCTCAGCGTCAAGGAAACCCTTGGCCTGGACTTCCCCAACCTGCCTTACTTGATAGACGGGGAGTTCAAACTCACGGAAAGCAGAGCCATTCTCAAGTATATCTGTGAGAAGTATAGGCCGGAGTACTTGGGGGAAGGGCTGAAGCAGCAGATGCGTACTGAGGAGATTAGTTCGCTGGCGCTTACTATCAGTGGCAAGCTGTACGGTGTGTGCTACGACCCCGAGTACTCCTCCAAAGTCTCCCAAGTGCTCGGAGAAGTGCGAGTCATACTGGAAAGAATCGGCCGCAGTCTGGAAAGGTCCAGATTCTTAGTAGGGAATCAGGTGACTTACATGGATTTCGCCTTTTTCGAGCTGTTGCAGCTGATATCTGCTATGGAGCCTGGCTTTTTGACCACTATTTCAGCGAATTTCTTGGCTTATCAGGCGCATTTTCGGTCACTTCCGCATATAGTGGAGTTCGAAAACCGCCACTCTCCGAGACTCAGCTACTGCAATGGCTCGTCTACCTTCAACGCCCGAACTCTCTAGTCTAAGCCTAGCTCCTCAGCACCTCTTTCCCTGAGTTCGGGATAGACGCTAAGAGAATAGGACTATTTCGGGGTTGTTGGGATGGAGAAAGCTGGAAGGGTCTGGGTGCGGTCTGACTTTCTGCCTGGGAAAAGGCGCTGTTCGCTGCCTCGCTTGAGTGCGGTTCTGAGCACTTCCAGTAGACGAGTGACTTCCATGTCATCAGTCACGTAGGCACTGGCAGTGGAAGGCTTGCGACCCACAGTGACTGCGAACACAGCCGCGGCTCCGGGCGCCAACAGACTGGACTCTGTCTTCTTCATGCCTCTCAGTACTTTGAACATCTCTTCATCACTGGTGTCGTCCCCAATGCCTAGGACGAAGTCGATGGGTCCCTTGCGCTCATACACTTCCTGCATAATGCGGTAGGCGGAAGTGCCTTTGTTGACTCCTCGAGGCTTGACTTCCACATAGCCCAGGCCGGAGGAAATCTCACACTCATTCATGAACTGCCGCAGTAGCACGTCTAAGTGGGAACACAGCTCTTTCGCCTGCCAGGACCCGAGGTCTGGGTCAGCGTTGCGGTACTGGAAAGTCACTGAGCTTTCCTTGATGGCGCTTTCGGACCCTTCTGTGCGACTCACGTAGGCGCGGATGACCTCGGCTGCGGTTTCCTTCCACAGACCACTGTGACTGCCGTAGGACCGCCAGCCCTCTGCCGCGCTCCACCGCATGAAAGCGCCGTATTCCGCTGCCATGCAAAGTCCCTCCATCTCCCCGTAGCTTTCCTCCAGCACTCCTTTCTCTCGGCCTGTTATCACAAACACGGTGTTGTTGGACTCTCTGCAGATTTCTTGCAGACACTCGAGGTTGCGAGCGCTGGGGCCTTTGGCCTTCAGTCCACTCAGCTTCTTCATAACAGTGGCCAAAGTGCCCTCGTTATCAAACAGTAACACCCGATTCCGGGCTGCGCGATAGGCCTTCACCACTTCTTCTTCGTGCAAGTGGTAAAAGTCCTTGTGCAACGCTATCACCTTTAGCTTGTCCCCCATACCGTGAGCCACGAATTGGAATCGTTTTGTGTCTTTCCGCGCTCTTTTCAAGTCCGTAAGGAACTGATGCGCCCACTTAAAAGTCGTATGCGAGCGAATATACCCCAAGTCTCTATTGAGCGCCTCCGGGAACTTCGACCTAACCTTAACCGCATCACTCATAGCCGATATCAGTGCAGTCCTTTCAAAGGGATTGACACGGATCACACTGCACAGGGCTCTGCTCACGCCTGCGAATTCAGACACTATCACGGTGCCTGCGTCTTCGCCCTTCACTGCGTAGTACTCGAAGGGGACGAGGCAGAGACCTTCACGCACTGAGGAGTTGACCACGCTGTCTGCGAGTTCGAGGTAGGCGTAGCGGTGGGCGCGGTCTAGGTCTTCGACGCTGAAAATGACCGCTTCCCGGCTGGCCTCTCTGTTGATATCCGCACACATACTCGACAGTTCTTGCTCCACTAGCCTTTCATCCTCCTTAATTGTGCTTTTCGTGGGCATACAGACCTGAATGAGAATAATGCTGTCGTCGCTTGCCTTCTGCAGCAGTTCCCGAAACGCATTCAGCTTCAATGCAATGCCGGAAAGCCGCTGCAGCCAGTCGATCCCCACAAATATCTTCTTTCCTTCGTACTTCCTTCGAAGTTCGCTAAGAATGCTCTGATAACTCGACTCACTGCAGACTTCTCTGACCAATTCCGGCTCTATAGCTAAGTAGCCGACCCGCAGCATCACATTTCGCCCATAGAACTCTAAGGCCAGGTAGCCTCCGGGCCTGCACACGTGGTCCACTCCTAGCATTCGCTTGCAGCAGGTTATGAAGTGGCGGGCGTACTCGAAACTGTGGAAGCCGATTAGGTCGCAACAGAGCATGGCGTGCAGCAGGGCTTCTCTATAGGGCAGTACTCGAAACACCTCCGAACTGGGGAACGGACAGTGAAGGTAGAGACCAATATTGAGAGTTTCGCCCCTGCGTCTAGACACAAAGCTAGGGAGCAACAACAACTGATAGTCATGCACCAGTATCACTTCTCTGCCCGTATACAGCTCTGCTACCTTATCCGCGAACTGAGAGTTGACAGTTTTGTAGGCTTCCCAAAGGTGTTGGCTGTACTGGGGCATGCTCTCCGGCTGAGTTTCAATAACGTCGTGAAAGAGCTTGTACAGAATTCCGCTGCAGAATAGGAAGTTCCGGTCCAAAACTTCACTATTGAAGAAAATCGGCACACAGTTGTATTGCTTCATTAGCAAGTCCGCCACTTCCTCCTGCTCCCGTTCATTCGTCAGCACGATGTGCGGCCACCCGACCCAGCGGAACTCTATGTGTTCCTTGACTGCAATTCGGTAAAGGACAGGCAGCCACAGGCCAGGGATTTCCTCCACTATCCACTTTTGACTCGGGTCATCGCCTGACTTGAACTCTTCATTCCGTCTTACCTTGACCGGGAGTAGTAAGGAAGTCAGAATGACTGAGTCGAAAGGAGTGAATTTGATGCTTTCGTCGATCGTAGTTTGGGCTTCTTCCTGCACGAAGGAAATATCTTCATCCTGGAATGTCACTCTGGAGTATGGAGAGTTGCTAGAGTCGTCAATAACCATCATTTTGCTTTCAGTGTGCACACTCCGGTTGCCCTTCCGTGCTTCCCACCGGTACATCCCTCCGGACAGGTAAACGTACTTGTAGAGGAGCTCCACGCCTGCTGGGACTAGCAGTGGGGCTTGGGAAGACCAGGTCTCGGGCAAGTGCTGGTCTGGGAACAGCTCCAAGCCTCGTTCAGGCTTCCACTGCCCCATTCCAAAGGTCTCCCCCACCACCAATACCCGCTCCCCAGGGGCCGGCTTAGTAGCATAGCGGAAGTAGACTTTAGCCATTGTTTCCCTTTGCCCGCTCTGTAATATGGCACAAACGATCGAAGTGACTTCAGACGCGATCCGCAGCATGGACATCGCCAAGATCTTTAAGGACCACGACTCTGGCATCAACGCTCTCAGCTTCACTGACGACAGTCAGTACCTACTCACCTCAGGCGAGGACAAACGACTGGGCGTGTACAAAGTCGACCCCGGAGTTCTCCACAAAACCAAGATCGACACTACCTACGGCACTGCACTAGTCACTGCAACGCACCATAATAGTGCGTGTTTGTATACGAATGGATGTGGGGAGGAGCATGTGGTGATGTACCACAACCTAACCAGAGAGACTGGTATGTGGACTCTGAGGGCGCATCTAGCGAAGGTGAACTGCATATCTGTGAGTCCTTCCAGTGATATCTTCCTGTCGACCTCGGTGGATGGAAAGCTGTACAGTTCGGACCTCAGGCAGAGACGGCCAGTGGCGACCTGCGACTTCGCTCGAGAGGGGGTGGGGTACGCAGCCTTCGACCCCACAGGAGTGGTGTACGGCTTAGTGCATCCTGAGGAAGGCAAGACCTCGATTAAGCTGTACGACACTCGCAATGCGGAAGTGGGTCCCTTCAAAGCCAAAGCACTGGACAGCTGCAAGGAAGTCCGCGGCTTCGAATTCTCTGATGATGGCAATTTAGCCCTCGTGCAAGTCTCCGACTCCCAAATCCGCCTACTGGACTCCATGACGCTCAACTCCAAACAGACACTCACCGGCTTCACCACTCCTGCAGGGAAAACCGCTGCCTTCAGTGCGTGCAGCAAGTATGTGCTTGTGAGCTGCGCAGCCACTCGCACAGCGAAGGTGTACGAAGCTGACTCTGGCCGCGAAGTCCACTCTCTCAGACATGAAAGTCCGGCTAGCAGTCTGGTGTGGAGTCGAGAGTACTTCCTAGTGGCGACTGCGTCGAACTGGCTGATTCTGTGGGTGCCTGATATGATGAGAACGCAGAAGTAGCCTAATCTGTAAGGTCGAGGTTAGACCTAACTTTCTTCGAAGGTGAAGCGGCCTCTGACCTGCAAGTCCTTGGGCGGGGCGCACAGACCTCCTTTCGTCATGCAAGCCTTGCACTTGGATACATTCATGCCTCCCTTGCGGTCGCGAGAAGCATAGCGGGGACAGGAAGGCCTGTGCCATGCGGCTCCATGTTCTTTGAACAGGTAAGAAGGTGTAGAGCACTGCACACAGAAGTTAGTTTTGCAGTTTCCCTGAGTGCAGGTCAAGTCATCGCAGCCGTCACCTTTGAGACAGGGAGTTTTGCAGTTGGGACACTGCCCGATTTCTCCCCCCAAGGAGAGTTTATATTCTTCCATCTTCTGAACCATGGCCTGGATTTTATTGAATTGGCAGCGCTTTTCATCGTGGTCCACCTTGAATTCGCCTTTGCAAGCAGTGCAAAACGTAAATTTGCAGTCTGGGTTTTTGCAGAAAAGATTCCCTTTACGTCCTCCATTCTCGTCCTGATCCTCAACTGGTTGAGTGCACCTGGGACAAGGCATGGTATGTTCGGTGTTAAAGTTTATTTGGTACTTTTCCCAGGTGCTTGGAGCCATCATGTACTGCACTGCAACGCTACTCAGCTTCCCAAGCACACAAGTAATATTTGGACACGGAAACTCCCTATCTGAGTAGCCACTTTCCACCAACTGATCGAAGTAATCAGCCAGACAGGTTGTATGGAACTCTTCTCCACAGGGCAACACTGTCCCTGAGTTCTCCATAATTTGACTATAGCACATTATGCAGTCCTTTATTGGCACAATCAAAGCAGGAGTCACCCACAGCATCAACTGGTTGATGCCAAGATTCGTCAGATAAGTTCCGCAGCTAGGACAATGCAGCACGTCGTTCCTTTCCGTGGCATAATACGTAGCACAGTTTTTGCAAATAATGCAGCCACACAAAGTGTTCAGTCTGAGCTTGCGACATTCCACTCCGCAGCCAATGCAGTTTTTGTCAACGAGCAGAGTTTGCAGTTCCACCTGTTCTTGAGTGGAAAAGACTCGGTAGCAGGAAGGACAGCGGCCACCCTGCCACTGCACACTTAGACAGTCCTCACACAGTATATGTTCCTCGCATTCAATCGCTGTGAAGTCTTTCTGAGTGGACTTTGTCTGTCCGCAACTTGCGCACTGCGTTGATAAGCCTTCCAACGCTTTCAATGCCTCTGTGGACAGTGGTGCACCGCACTCGCAGTTGCTTTGTCCCAGACGCAGCTGCTGGCAATAGCACATCATGCACTTTTCCAGGCCGCATCTGCACAAAGTCTGGAACAGGGCGAGAGACCGAGTTTTGAGGCAGCCCTTGCATTTCCGCTTTCCAATTGTCTCCTCGACCCAGTGTAAATACTGAGCGTAGTACTCCTCTCCCACAATTTCCTTGAAGTGCGCACCTGACACATGAATGAAACAAGTCATCGAGGGACACACGAACTCCTCCACTGTCTCCCCATTCGGCTTCAGCATAAACGGCAATTCACCCATTCGCTTTGCCACATGTTTAGAAATGCAGTCTTGACAGTACGAATGTCTGCAATCCAAAATATACTTCCCGTTCTTCTCATGACAAAAGGAGCAAAGGTTCAAAGCATCGAACATTTCCTTGCGCTCCAAAATAGGCTTCAAAGGACCTCTTTGCAGGCGTTCCAAGAAGTCGTCCACAAAGCCGTCAGTCGTCCTGCCGCCTTCCCGGTCCAACTTGTCCAGTTGCTCCAGGGCCATGCTGAACTCGTGGATTAGCAGCAAAGTGCCGGCGGCTAGTTCTTGCGAGTAAAACTGCTTTTCCCGGTCTGCTTCTTTGCGCTCCACTAGTGTCATCATCCGGACTATGTAGTCTTGCGCGGAAACGCTGAAATTCATAAGGCGCAGAGATTGCCTTTTGCCACTCTCTTGGTACTCGAGTAGGTGGGAAGGCAGTTGGTACCTGGGCTTCGTGAAGCAATACAGCAGTCCCGGGTCAGGCGAATTCGAGGGAATTGGGCCGAAAGCACCCCTTTCCAGGTCATATCCTTCCGCTTCTAACTGGGCCTGGGAGTAAAGCACGTGGTACATCTTGCCTTCTCGGAACAAGTATATGTAAGCCAGGTGCTTCCCCACTTCTTCAGTCCCGTATTTGCTCTTCATGCTGCTCACTTCAGGGGAGAAGATGATGATTTTGAGGTTTAAAGCCCGGGCCAGGACTTTCAAGGGAATATCCGCGTCTTCCTCAGTCGCTAGCACCAAAGCCACAGTGTCCGGGGTCATATCTCCCAGGAAATCCACAGGCCCTCCGATTTCCTTCACGTAATGGTTCGTCAAGACGGACAAGAAGTGGTTAATTTGCCTCCAAAACTCGGAATTACGGTTCTGTTCGGCCATCCACTGCATCCCTGACTTGCCCTGCTTCCGCTCTTCTATCAACAAGCCCAGTCCTCTCAGTGCCTGCTGCTCACTTTCACTCCGCAGCCTAGCGACCTGCTGCTGGAAGTTGACCACCTCCTCGATAGGAGTGGTGCGCCTGGCTAAGTGGTCAATGTAGGCAATCGCCAAAGCCACAAGCATACCATTCCTATCCCCCGCACTGCACTTCCGTACACCCACACACCTGGTTTCTACGAGTGAGAACAGAGACTGTATGCTTTGTGAGTAATTGTAGTCCCGCTTCAGCAGTGCGATGGGGAAGACTCGCTTGGAGTAGTGCAGCACTCCGGAGGTGTACTGGTCCAGCAGTTCCTCAGGGATGGCAGGGTTAGTGGGTAAAGACAGCTCCATGGGGACAAGGGTGGGAGTGGAGGGTTGTCTGAACAGTCTAGATTGAAAGGGCTCGAGTTTGTGACTAGGCGGAATAGCCACTTCCACCAATTCATCCTGCACGATTGTGAGTTGGAGCGGACAGCCGACCACTAGGTCTGTGAGTTTGCACGCAGCCCCGTTCTTGCGAATTCGAGCGAGTGGGTAGGCGAACATGTACCCTTCTAAGTCGATTTGTGCATATTCGTCCTCGATTTGGACAAGTTCGGCAGTTTGTACCCTGCGGCTGTCTGCCATTCTATATTTTATTTTGCTACTAAGCTGCAGAAGGAAAAATGTGATTTAAGCAATGAAATGCCTTACGTAGTTATTAGCCAAATAGAGCTCTGATTGAATCGCTGTATGAGGGAAAGCAGTTTTAGAGAAAATCTGCCTTCCAAAGTAGCGTAAAACACCGCTTATCTTGCCCTGCTTAGTCTGCTGCATCGCCGATTCTATATCTGTATTCGTTCCCCTTTGTTCATCTTCAAATCCGTCCATTTAAACAATGTCCGGGTCTCCTACGAAGGCTTCCGACCAGCTTCAGCGAGTCAAGAAGAGCAAAGGAATGCTAGAGAAGGAAGAAATTCCCCAGTATGACGACGCAGGCAAGGTCGTGAGTGTGACGTGCAAGTACCGGAACGCAGTGTTCACAGTGTTCGAAGACGACCTGTACGCAGAGCTGTACAATGCCTACTGCCACGACTCCGGCGAGCAGATTTCCGACGAAGGCGCCCGGTCCTTCCGTGAAGAAGTCCTGAAGAGGAACAGCCAAAGTTCAGATGTGATCATACTGTACAGCATGCGACTGGGAATCAACTCCATCATTTCCCTCGCAAATAGTGTCATTTGCAGAAGACTGGTCAAGCTCAATATTGCTGATAACGCTGTTTCGGACTACGGCATGCACCACATTCGCAGCATCCTGGAAAGCACGCAGCTCGAGTATCTGAACTTGGCGTCGAACATGATATCAGGGGACGGACTGGAGACCATAGCAGAGGCCATCAGCAACCACAAGACTATTCGAGTGCTGGATGTAAGTGTTACTCAGCTGGGCATTCACAAGGGCAGTATGAGGAAGAACTCCCTGGGAGTCAACGGCGCCATGTGGATTTCCAACTTCCTGCTCAAAAACACCTCCATCGAAACATTGATTTTGGAAGACAACGACGTGGGCAGCTCCGGAGGCGAGTGCATCGGCCTCGCCCTGACCCAGTGCACCCAGTTGAAGCACCTCACAGTGTCAGAAAACGAACTCAACACAGAGGGCGCAGTGCACATCCTACGCAACGCAGGCCAACTCGAGTCCCTCGACCTTTCCAAGAACTACATCAAAAGTGAGGCTGGACCCGTCATTGACCGACTGCTTTCCAAGCCTAGGACCCAGCAGAACCTCAAAAAACTGTGTTTGGAGTACAATGAGTTGCTGCATGCCGGGGCCCAGCACATCGCCAAGGGACTGAGAGCCAACACGACGTTGGAAGTGCTCAATTTGAAGGGAAACGTACTGGGAGACGACGGAGTTGCATATGTAGTGAACGCCCTGCAAACCAACTCCACTTTGCTGGACTTGAATTTGGCACTAAATGAAATCGGTCCGATTGGAGCTTCGGAAATAGCTCATGTGCTGCCTTACACGAGTCTAAGGAAGTTGAATTTACGTAAGAACTTCCTGGGAGACGAGGCTTCCGCCGTCTTTTCTGAGGTGTTAGCCAATACTGAGGGCCAGTGCAAGTTGCAAGCACTTGATATGTCCTCTTGCCGTATCGGGGACGACGGAATTGTCCAGTTCTTTGCAGCTATTGCGAGCAATAAGTTCCTCAAAGCAGTGGACTTTAGGGACAATTTCGTGTCTGAAAGGGCGGAGTTGAGCCTGTTGGACTACTTGGATGCGAATGGTTCCCTGCAAAAAGTGCAGCTGGCAGGAAACCGCCTGAGTCACTCCTGTCTCAAGAAGATAAAGAAGATTTGCGAGCGCAACCGCAAGGAGTTCGAAGATGCAGAGCCCAACCGCCTGAAAAACGAGACTTACCGACTCAAATACGAACAAACCAAACTGAACGAAGCCCGCGAAAAACTCAGCCGCCAAATAGGCGTAAGTCCAACCTAGGAAGTCGAGAGGATCAAGGGACTCAAGGAAAGCATCATTTCCGAAATCAACGACATGCGAGAGGCGGAAAAGGTCCGGAGAGAGTACGAAAAGCAGAAAATCGCAGAAGAGCAAGCGTTAATAGCAGAAAAGGAGGAGAAAATCAAGGCTGCTCGGATGGAGTTGGAAGAACTCCGCTATCGCAACAAGTCCCGCATCGAAGAGCTGAAGTACCAATTCGATGAAAAACTGGCTCAGAAGAAGCAGCTGGATGAGGAGATCAAGCAGGTCCATGAGGAAAACATGGATATTGACGTGAGCCTTACGTAGGTGGAGTTCCCTATGCGCATAAGGGAAATCGAGCAGGAAATCGCGAATACGAGGAAGGAAGCGCAGGGCTTGGAGGAGCAGGCGAAGAAGGCGGGAGAGGAACTCAGGAGACTGCGCATGGAGGCGAAGGCGTTGAAGGCTCAGAAGGAGGAGGAAGACAAGTCCAGGGACCAGCAGCCCGGCTCTCCTGACACCACGGCCCAGCGCAAGGTCACGCGGAAAGCCACTCGCAAGCCCACGTCTGCGGCTCCCCAGCCTTAAGCAGTTACTGCGTTTCCTTATGTAGTGAATGCTATGCTTCAAGGGCTAGTTAGCTGCCAGACATACTCAGTCTCGTCCCTCTGCCTTGCGCATAAGTCTGCAGTTGGTCTCTCTTCACAGCCGCTTCCTGCTCCCCCTCCAGCAGTTCGACCCTTCTCAGCACCAGTTCCACCTCCTCCATCTGTCCCGACTTCGCCAATATCAGTCCCTTTCGGAACAAAGCCTTGGAGTTGTCCGGCTCCAGCACTAAACACTGCGAAACATCATTTAAGGCTGAGTCCAAGTCGTCCAGTTTCATGTGACAAGCGGAGCGGTTCAGCCAAAACTTGCTTTCTTGAGGGTTTCGCTGGATTGCCTGGGCGTACAGGTCTCTCGCTTTCTGGTATTTCTTGTGGTTGAAGAAGAAATTGGCTTTGGAATTGGCTTCTTCGGCTTCTAAACGAAGTTTTTCGGTGTCTTGGAGGTTGGCTTGGAGTTCTCTGGCGGCTTTTAGCTTGGTCTTTACTTTGTCGTCTCTGCTTTCGAATAAAGACTTCTCCAGCAGTCGGATGCCTGCGTCCACCTGCCCCATCTTCATCAAGGCGTCTCCCTGCCTCGCCAGCACTCTGCTCATTTGCTTGGTATCAGCTCCATGCTCTTTCCCCACCGCTATGGCTTCCTCACACTTCCGCACACACTTCTCATAGTCCTGCTGCTCATAGTAGACAGCGGACATGTTGGTGAGGTAGGTGACGTTCGTAGGGTTGGACTCGTGAGCGTTGCTGTAGTGCTCGAGTGCGTTTTGGAAGTGTTTGCGTTTGTAGGCGGTGTTGCCCAGTTCCTTTTCAGCCTCTGCGGCCACGATGTGAGAGTCAAGCTGCTTCACAGAGTTTCTTTCCTCTGCAAAGAGGTCCGTTCCTATCAGCACACTGACTACTTCGATGAGTCGAGGGTCAGAGCTGTAGGCAGACATAGAGTCGGGACAGGCGCGAATGGAATTGATCATGTCGTGGAAGTCTTGGGACTGGAAGAAAGCCGCAGTCCTGGGGTGCGCCATCAGCTTCACCAGGTTGTTGTCACTGAGGAGAGTCGCGAAAGGGTGTTCCTGCTTGTCTACGAGGCTGCCGAGGACCAGCAAGGACCTGGCAATGTGTGGGTTGTCAGGCTCAATTGCCTGTCCTTGACTATAGCTTTCCAGGGCTTCGTGGATCTGACCCAGGTAGAAGAGTGCGAGGCCCTTCCGGGTATAGCCCCGAGCCCAGTCCGGCTTCAACTTGATGGCTCTCTCCGCATCTTCCAATGCTTCAGCATATCTGCCCATGCTGGCCAGGGCTGCGGAGCGGTTGGAGTAGAGGACAGCGCTGGCAGGGTCCAGGGCCAGTGCCTGACTGTAGTGCTCAGTCGCTTCGGCATACTGCTGGGCCGCAAAGGCACTATCTCCCTTTCCTTTCTGAAGAGTCGCTTCGACCGACATTCTAGAACTTTGTCCTTCTAATATAGCTTTCCCTGCCCAGGTCTCTAGTAGCTAGTGCATTTCTGTTAGTCTTAGGACTGTTATGGCCTCCAACAGTGGGACTAAAATAGCCACCAAGACAGACAAAGCCTCTCGTCTCGTTCTCAACATTTCAGAGACGAAATACGCAGTTGTCCGCTTTGTCGGACGCAAAGTGTTCAACTGGAAGCTGTCCCACAAATCAGAAGACATGGACTGGGATGTGATGTGGTCTGACAACGCTGTGGAGCCTGAGAAACTCGCAAAGATGAAGCCGTATCAGAAAATCAACCACTTCCCTGGGATGTACGCACTCGCTAGGAAGAACCACTTGGCCAGGAACCTGGGAAAGATGCAGAGAGTTCACCCCGAAGACTACTCCTTTTTCCCCAGAACCTGGCTGATGCCGGCTGAACAGGCCGAACTGCGGCTCTTCCTACAGAAGTCCAAAGGCAAAACGCTGATAGTGAAGCCAGAGGCCTCTTGTCAAGGCCGCGGCATTTTCCTAGCGAAGCGGATCGAGGACATCAGTGCACTGGAGCGGTACGTCGTGCAGCAATACATCAGCAAGCCTTTGCTCCTCGACGACTACAAGTTCGACCTAAGGATATATGTGCTAATCACCGGCTGCTGCCCACTACGCATATTTGTGCACGAGGAAGGACTGGCTCGACTGGCTACTGAGAAGTACGTCCCTCCGAACTTGGCGAACTTGAAGGAAGCGTGCATGCACTTGACCAACTACGCAGTGAATAAGAGCAACCCCAACTTCGTGTTTAACACTAGTGCGAGTCAGGCGGATGTGGGACACAAGCGGTCGCTTTCCTCCACGCTGGACTACTTCAGACAGATGGGATATGACGTGCCTGCGCTTTGGAGGAAGATATATGATATGGTCATAAAGACACTGGTTGCCGTACAGCCGGCTTTGGCGCACACCTACCGGTCCTGTCAGCCGGAAGACTATCAGAACGCTATGTGCTTCGAACTGCTAGGACTGGACATACTGCTGGACAGCAAGTTTCGACCATACCTGTTAGAAGTCAACCACTCGCCTTCCTTCACAGCGGACACACCACTGGATAGAAGGATCAAAAGGAAGGTAGTGGCGGATGCTTTGACCCTTATGAACATAGACGGGGCGTATAAGCCCAAGTACTTGGCGCAGCAGAAAAGTGAGGCGTTGGAGAGAACGCTGAAAGGCCGCTCTGCTAAGCAGTCGAAAATAGTAAAGGAACAATTGGTGCTGCAGGCTGTGGAGCAGCGTAACGCCTGGGAAGCCACTCATTCTGGCGGATTCACGAAGGTTTTCCCGAAGGACGACTCCTATAAATACGACCTATTTCAGACCACTGCCAGTGCGATTTGGAACCTTTGGACCGGCAGCACTAAGGCCAAGGCTAGAAGCTGTACGCCTCAGTTGGGAGCAACAGCCCGAGGGAAAACGCCCATAAAGACTGAGAAGCTCAGCAACTTCAAGCAGCAGCGCTGCAACTCGCAGCTCTTAGAGCCTGAGGACGCTAGTCCCACGTCACCCACTCCCCCGCCTAATGTCTTTGCTCGACTCTCACGAACTCCGGCTCGAGCTACACGCCCTATAGCGATTGGCTTCCACTACCAACATCTCTTGGATCCTTCAGACATGAGCACTACTGAGCAGGCAGAGAGACTGTCTCGCATGTACCCTAATTTCCACATTCTGCTGCCGCCCGCCCCTCCCAAGCCCTCCTTCCTGCTTTCCCGCACTTTGCAGTACCTCGTGCCAGACGACCGCTCCCACTCCAGAGATTCGAAGAGTCGAGCAGACAGCGGTGCCTTCCTCATCCCTCGCAGCGTGACTTTCACGCCCATCGCAGGTCTGGGCCGACAGTACGTGTAGCCTATATCTACCTACTTGGGAGAAGGCTTCGCTGCGTCCTTCCTCATCTTCTGTACTTTCGAGTTCTTCTCTTCCCCTCTTGCCATGAAGTCTTTATGCAGTTTGTCCAGTCTGGCGCTACGTGTCACTCACAGCTCCTTTGCAATGAACTCGAGTCTTTTGGCTACGTTGGTCTTGGCGTCTACTAGAGTTTGGGGGATCAGTGCAGGGCCGATTAGCTTGTAGACCTGCCCGTCGTCCTTGACTTCCTCGAGTTCCTGGGTGGAACTTGCCTTTTGCACCATCTCGTTTTCGTGCTGCTTGATCAGGAAATCTTGCTTCAGGGCTTCGATCTTTACCACTTCTGTGTGATGCGCACCTATCTGGATCTTTTTGATGTCGTTCACCTCGCGCTCGATCTCCTGAGCCACAGCAGCCTCCATTTCTCAGCCTACCATCATCACTAGTCCTTTCATCCTCCCATATCCCAACTGCGTTTCTCCCCGATACGCCTACTGGGAGGATGCTATTTACGAGGAATCAGCCCAGCCCACAGCCTGCCATAGTATATGAAAACTCTCTTTGTGAACCCTTGCACCAACTCCAACGACCTACTAATCGAGCAATGTCCCAGCAACAAAACCCACTGCAAAGCCTGCAGCGCAGCAATCGACAAATACGACCTTCGTGTAAGCTTCCACCGAGCCTACTCCAAAGGCCACTACTTCCACTTGCACTGCTTCCACCCCATCACCCAGGTCCGCATTCGCTCTTGTGACGTGGAAATGCGCATCGAGGACCAGCAAAGGACAGCGCAGGTAGTCACCTGGCTGCAGGACTGGAACTCCCAATTCCACACTAATGCAGACATTACTCGCTATGCAAGGAAGAGTGTATGCACGCAGGCTAGTCCTTTCCGACGAACTCTATTGGAAGTGTTTAAATACCTGGAAGTGAGGGAAATAGCACTAGTGGCGACTCAAGTGGCAAAGACTTGGTACCATGCAGTCTGGGAGGACGAAGTGTGGGGCAACACTGGGCTTTTGCATGGACAAGTGAGAAGTCGGCAGGACTACATTACTGCTTTCTATGGTAGCTGCGTGCACTGCGGGAAGTCACTCAGCTCTGAACAGGTTTTCATGGTCTGTCCCAGGACCAAAAGACCCAAATGCGAGCAGTGCTACAGTCACCGAGAAAACCGCCCTCAAAGACTAAAGTGGCTAAAGACGCAATTCTGTGTGTCTCCCGCCTTCCTAAAGCTACTCAAATTGCCCACTTTTACCTTCGACAATGAGGAATGCACCTACATTTCTCTCATAAACGACGCTATTGCCAGGCACAGGGCAGTCCTAGGCGCGGCTATTGTCGCCTCCAAGTCGATTGTCATTTCTGCGTCTGTGAGAACCTTCCTAGAACAAGCGATTTTGAAGGACTTTGGCCTGTTTGAGCTGAGCTACCGTAAAACCACCTTCATGTTTGACCAGAAACTCTATCATGTTCTTAGTTCGGGACACAGTTTGGAAAAGGCGGAGAAGAGTTTAGCCAGCGGCGCTCGGAAAGAGACCTAAAATAGGCTTAATTGGACTGTCTTTCGTACTTCTGAGTGTTTGAGCAAATAAACTGCCAGAATTGCAAAATATGTCAGACTCGCCTGTATCCTTCTATCCCTCCGACCATTGGCTCTCTCTATAATGATCAAACTGCGTCCCGACCCCGACACCTACCAAAACGAAGTGTGCATCGAAGACAAGCCCATGCCACAAGTGCGCTGCAAGAAGTGCAACAAAGACATCAAAGCCACTGAGGTCCGCGTGATCTTCAAGCGCTTTTACTCCAGGAGCTTCTTCCTGCACTTGGCGTGTTATACGCCCGTCACTACTGTGAGGATCGACAAGAGGGATAAGGGCATTGTGGTCAAGAACAAGAGGACGAGGGAGAAAGTGGATGAGTGGATTGACGCCTGGAATAGGCAGTTCGGGGTGAGTGAGGACTTTGTGCGGCAGTTTGAGAGGAAGACAGTGAGGAGCTATGCGTCAGTCCAGTCCCCGGCCCTAATCCAGGCCTGCGGCTTCCTGCGGGCTCGGGAAATCGTGAAGGTCATCACCTTTGTGTCGAAGAACTGGTACCATGTCTCGTGGGAGGACGACTTGTGGAGACTACTGGGCCCTGCAGTGTACCCAGAAGGCCTGTGTCCGACTGCCAATTACCGCTGTCAGTACATGCGCTGTTGGTTTTCCTCCTGCTCCAACTGCAAGCGCTACTTGCAGGACGAGGAGCGACACATGCTGTGTCCGGTCACGCTCAAGCCCAAGTGCTTGCCGTGCTACAGTGACCCGTTCAACAGGCCGCAGCGGCTGAGATGGGTCAGGAAGACGTATGGAATGACCACTCTGCTGCTCCGCAAACTAAATGTGCCTATATTCTCCTTCAACGGATTTGACTGTATTTACCTCAGTGAAGCCATGGAGAAGGTCAATAAGCACCGCAAGCGAATAGCCGGGCTAATCGAAGTCCGGGAGACCCCGGAACTGGACGAAGTCTTCACCAGTGAAATGTTCAGTGCACTGCGCAGAGCCTCGGAGCAGGACTTTGTGGACGAAAAGACGTTTGCAGGCCTGCTGGGGAAGACTGTACTGAGTGTGCCGCAGAGGCAGCTCTTTTACTTCATTGCCATTGGCAGGTCGATGGCTAAGTTTGAGAAGTTCGTGACGCAGGTGAAGGCGGGAGTGACAATTGACCCAGAGAAGGAGGATAATTCGCCCTAGATATAGCCCAGGTTTCCACTGATGGGGAATTAGTGTCTGCTACTACCAAACTAGGAGGTCCTGGACTTCGTTGTACCCTTTGCAGTCCTCATGGAGCGAGTCTGCTTCATAGGAGTAGTTATCGAGTAGCTGCGCTCCCAGTGGGTAGAGCACGTCGTAGTGTCCAGGCTTGAGTAGCAAGTGAATCACCAGCTTCCGAGTACCATTGGACGTCGCATTGAAGTCGTCATTCCTGCACTGAGCACCACTCACCGTCCAGTGAATGATCTTCGCATTCAAAGCTTTGGCCATAGCCATGAAGGTGAGGCCTTCAGCTTCATTGCCCATAGTTTCGATTTGCTTCATTAAAGTACCAATACCAGTGCTCATTGTAAAGAAGCTGGAGAACTCAGGGTCTGAGGGGAATTTCATGAGAGCCGCCCTAGCGATGCAGCGGAAAGTCCCCACTGCGGATTGGTCGAAAAGTGGGTCTTTGAAGAGCTGCTGGAGAGCAGGTAGTGCCGAGCCCTGAGATTTGACTTGATAGAGATCATATAGTTTCTTTAGAAAGTACCGCACGTAGGGAGCGAACTCTGGTGTGATCTGTATTTCCTGTCTATAGAGTTTCGTGTAGAAGTCATGCATTTCCATAGGAACGGTGGACCATCTCGCTAAGTGCTCCAAGTAGCTCACGGCCACGGCCCTATAGTAGCAGTTTCCATCCCCGCGGGACCTGCGCCAGTGGCTGTATTTGGCTGCTAGCTTGTCCACGCTCTGCTGCAGGTCTGAGTTCCATTTTCCAGTATTTTTCAGCGAGAGAATAGGCAATCTGCGCTCTCCGCAAGTACTAGGGTACTCCTCGACATCTATATGAGAGACGTCTACTTGATACTCGAACCGATTCCCTAAGGCATTGACATCAATGACTCGATAAGGAGAGTCCGAACCCCTGATAGGGTCTGGCAGGGTAGACAAAGCAGTACAGCTAAGGCCTTGCGAGTAGTCAGAACTGGCCTGATGTAGCTGCGAATCGTCAACTGATGGAGAGTAGCCTAGGAATGGATGAGGGTACGTCTGTCCTGGGTCAGAGCGAGAAAGATCTGGGTCTGGAGAAGTTGCTGGGTAGGCTTGCTGGGGTGCCTGTGGGTAGCCTTGGCCTGGCTGAGACATAGCTTGGGGGTCAGCGGCACTTGCATAGCCCTGAAAGGCCGGAGCTTGGTCCACTTCCAGGAACTCTCTCCTCACTAGCTTGATGGGAGCTCCAATGTCCAAACTGCCTGGCACAGCCACAGTATACTTCTGAGAGCCCTTCACTACTTCGACCAGCGAAAAAGCCATTCCAGACATAGTCACTGTCCCTTCCAAGCTCACTTCATCGACTCTTTGAACATGCGCTTGAGCAGGCTTTAGGAGGATCTGATAGAGAGCATTGGGAGTCCATTTATAGACTGCGAAGTGAGGAAGTAGGTACGCCTTCCACTCAGCCTCGTTAAAGTCGCCAAATCCTAGGAAACGAGCATTGTAGACGTTGCCTGAGGGATCCACTGCTATTTCAATGTAGCGCCGGTCTGTTTCATCCTTAGGGAACAGCAGTTTGGCTTGAGCAATCAATAAATCAGTGACTCCAGCGTTGGTCGGCATCTTCAACCCTGCCATTACTTATTTCTATATATTGAACGATGCAGACTTCTGTACTGAAGCATAGTCTGGGAGTACTTGTGGGTAAGTTTGCAGGGGCGGCTGTGAGTAGCCTTTACCTAGCTGAGGCGTAAAATGGAAGCCAACTGCTAGCGGCTGCACTGGCATACTCTGAAGCATAGTCCACTTCCAGGAACTCCCTCCTCACTAATCTGATGGGAGCTTCCATGTCCAAACAGCCTGGCACAGCCACAGTATACTTCTGAGAGCCCTTCACTACTTCGACCAGCGAAAAAGCCATTCCAGACATAGTCACTGTCCCTTCCAAGTTCACTTCATCGACTTTTTGAAAATGCGCCTGAGCAGGCTTTAGGAGGATCTGGTAGAGAGCATTGGGAATCAATTTATAGACTGTGAAGTGAGGAAGTAGGTACGCCTTCCACTCAGCCTCGTTAAAGTCGCCAAATCCTAGGAAACGAGCATTGTAGACGTTGCCTGAGGGATCCACTGCTATTTCAATGTAGCGCCGGTCTGTTTCATCCTTAGGGAACAGCAGTATGGCTTGAGCAATCAATAAATCAGTGACTCCAGCGTTGGTCGGCATCTTCAACCCTGCCATTACTTATTTCTATATATTTGACGATGCAGACTTCTGCATGGTGGCTGCAAGACCGGCCCTGGGAGCCCAGTTCCTGGCAAACAAGAGTGAGAGTGCCACCTTTATTTTGTCATTCCCAAATCCCTTCACTAGTCCCCACTGCGCTGAAACCAGCAAAACTCGAAATCTTCCGTCAGAGATATCCACAAATGTAAAGCTAAATGTGATACCCGAATTAGCGACTTCTACCAATGTCCCAGTAATACTCTACCCAGTTACAACTATACATCACTCTGACAAATACAGAAGGCTAAAAGCCCACAGTGTGCAAATCCCACTCCCAGTCCTTAGCTAGATGTTGACTCCAATTCTCTTATAAAAATGAGTGACCCCCAGGTCCTGCGCGACAAAGCCATCGCCCTCGCCCGCCAGGCAGCTGATGAAGACCGAAAGCAGAACTTCGAAGAGGCCTTCCGTCTGTACAAATCCGCCATCCAGCACTTCCTGCACATCGTCAAGTGTAAGCCCTAGCCAGTCGAGCACAACCCTATCCTCAAGGACAACCTCAAGAAAAAGACTGATGAAATCATGAAGCGGGCGGAGGAAATCCAGAAGTACCTAGAGCAGCCGAAGAGAGTAATCCGGGAAGGTGGGGATGAAAGGAAGGATAAAGAGGGGGATGACACCAATGCAGGGCTCAAAACTGCTTTGTCTAGTGCTATTGTCACTGAAAAGCCCAACGTCAAGTGGACGGATGTGGCGGGACTGGAGATCGCCAAGCAGACCTTGCAGGAAGCGGTGATTCTGCCCACTCGCTTCCCGGAGATGTTTGTGGGCCGGCGGACTCCTTGGAAAGGCATACTGCTCTATGGTCCTCCAGGCACAGGCAAGTCCTACCTCGCCAAGGCCTGCGCCACTGAGGCCTCCGGCACCTTCTTCTCAGTCTCCTCCAGCGACTTAGTGTCCAAATTCATGGGCGAATCCGAGCGTTTGGTCCGAAGTCTATTCGAAATGGCGCGAGCCCAGAGACCTGCCATCATTTTCATCGACGAAATCGACTCTCTGTGTTCCAACCGCAGCGACGGAGAAAACGACGCAACTCGCAGAATCAAGACCGAGTTCCTAGTGCAAATGCAAGGCGTGGGCAAGGACGAGCAGGGCATCCTAGTGCTGGGAGCCACCAACATCCCTTGGGAACTCGACCCCGCCGTGAGACGTCGCTTCGAAAAGAGGATATACATCTCTCTGCCTGAGGAAGGAGCGCGCAAAGGCCTGTTCAAGCTGAATATCGGCGACACGCCCAATAACCTTTCAGAGGACGATTTCGACGTGTTGAGCAGAGAGACGGAAATGTACTCCGGCTCGGATATCGCCACTCTTGTGAAAAGCGCTCTCATGGAGCCTGTTCGCAAGTGCAACCGCGCTCGCTACTTCTGTGAGGTACGTGAAGGCCCGGTTACCAAGTACGCACCCTGTGCGCCTTCTGAGCAAGGAGCGATGCGTAGGAACTTGCTGGATCTGCCTGCTGGGTCACTGAAAGTGCCGGAACTGGGCGCGGTAAGGACTAGGTAGGAGGACTTCTTCAAGGTGCTGGACTCCTCGAGACCCTCTGTGTCCAAGCAAGACTTGGTGAGACAGGAGGAGTTCACCAAGAACTTCGGGATGGAGGGCTAGCTAACAGGTAGGCTATACGAATAAGTATGGAGATAAGGGAGAAGTCGCTCGATGTATTGAGTGCAGAAGAGAGGAGATTTGGACCTGTACAAAGAGGGCGTAAAGGCTTGCTGCAGGCTGTTCAGTGTGAGCCAGATGAGTCTGACCCAGCCCTCACTAGTGCCATGAACGCAAGCCGCTGAGTTCCTATCTCTGACTAAAGTCATCGGCAGCCTCTTATATCCTATCAAAAGCGTCCTCACTGAGAAACCCTGAAACTGAAAGGTCCGTTCGGAGAGTTTTTATTAATGCACGGTCTCATTCGCCTGCAATTATATGGATATCTGAGGTCAATGCACTGAGTCGTGATGACCAGAGCGGACATGAAGGCTGGCCAAGACCTATATACACAGAACTGCTAATCCAGCTGACCCACCCTTGCACTGCAACAGTGCATTCTCAATTCTTATGACATCCAATGCGCCTTGACATCTCAGTGTGCACTGAGGAGAAGAATAAACTTAGAAGTGTATATTCCACTGCCAGACGCTGTGAGAAGGCGGACAATGCTGTGCAAGGAAGTCAGACTTCCTGACTACTCCCTAGTTGCGGATGCTTCGGAAGGACTGTCTTTCTGGGTATTCGCGAGGCTATACGTTTGACGAATTGCAAGACTCAAAGAAGCAAAAGAAAGGCTTTAGTTGACGCAATTCGATCGATTTCGTATGATGTGGATCTAAAACGCTGGAGCGCTTTCAGACCTACAGACATGGAAGGTAATTGGTGCCAATCCCACTCTTTCCTACTTACTATTACAACGGATATCACAGTTCCTGCACCTCTCTATACCCCTTCCAACTCATCGGACATAGGAAGTCCTGCTCCAGCAGTATCCTATACAGCACAGCTGCCGGCTGGTCATTCGGCATAATGCTCAGCGCCCTCTCCAGCAGCATTTTACTGGTCTCCCACTCGCCCTTCTCATACGCCAAGACCGCCAGTCGAAAGACATGAAAGAACTCCTCCTCTATCCGCGCCTTCAGTCGCAACAGCTTCTTAGAGTAAGAAAACCTCAGAAATGCGTGGAAGCCGGGACTTGTCATTTCCTCCTGTAGGTCTTTTTTCTTCTTTTTGGCGATGTCTTTGGTGAAGTAGCGCGGAGTGGGGTCGAGCATGAAATTCGTCTCCACGTCGAATGCGTAGATTCGCATTGGGTATTGGGAGGCGCGGAATAGGACGGTGTCGATGTGGCGGCAGCGGTTCTGCACCGGAGCACTGAAGGTTTCATAGAGGGAGGAGCTGAACACTACTGAAACGCCGTATTTCTTCGTCAGTTCTTGCAGTTTTTCAGTTATTATCACATGTGGGGACAGGTAGGAAACGTCGATTTTCAGGTCACTGCCCATAGGCCCTTCAATGGCCCAGCCAGAGTGCAGGCCAAAGCCCAGCTTCACTGTGTAGTTGTTCATCCTTCGCAGTAGCTGCGGGTGTGTGTTGTACCTCAAAATATGCGGCGAAGAGCTTAAATACGACAGAATCTTCAGACAGGCGATAACCGACAAATCCGCCAAGTTGGTGATATAGCTAAGTGAAGCGTCTGGGGGCGGCTTCCACACGAATAGAAACGCATCTCCTATGTTTTTGTTGGGAGCGCCGAGGTGGGATGTGACTGTGTAGTGCACAATTGCAGCGATTTCATTGATAAACACCATCACAGCCTCTTGCAGTACTTCGGTGGTATCTGTGAAATTCCTCACATCGCACATACCGAAAATCGCCTTAATTTTCGTGCCTTCCAGCATAAGGTTAACTTTGCCAGTTTTCTCGAAGTTGGCAGAAATAATGGCAGACCCGGCCTCTCCGAAGCTAAGCCCCAGCAGTGCACTTATCTTCAACAGACTGTTCTCCAGCACTGCAGTTTCCTTTTCTCTCACACTCCCAGCACCACAGCAGCGCTGCACTGTGTCTAAGTCATACACGTCCTTCATTCCTTCCTCCATAGGCAGCAAGGGGTTTGCGGAAATGCGCTTGACCTTGTGCATCATTTTTTCGATCGGGACGATGACCATATCATTAGCGTCCCTCGTAAGGTAGTACACGCCAATTGTGAAGGCCAAGCAGATGAACAAAGTCCGACATAGCGATAAAGCAGCTTCTAGTTTGGTGTCTGGACGCAGGTCGAAAACAGCCACAACGTCCCCTGCGACTGCTATGTACTTCTCTGCTAGGCGCAAACTGTCCAGACTTTCACTTCCCGACCAGACCAAAGACACTTCCGGGTACTGAATCGATAGAAACAGCAAAGGCCTGCTATCCACTTCGTGATAGGTAATGAACTTCTCCACCAGGTTGAGCCAATTCTGGGTGCCTATGCTGTTGTTAATTGTATTCACACCGTAGGTCCAGCTGGTCTCTGACTGGTCTATGAACACCGAAACTTCGCAGATAGGCAGTAGGATCAATAAGAGCAGAACGATGCAAATTACTCGCTTTGTCGTTAGTTCGGTCAACTTACGTCCGATGCGAGACTCGAGGGGGATGGGCAGGTCGTCTTGAACTTGGTTAAGGTTGTGCTCCACAGCCTTGTGAGTGGCTCTATAGAGTCTAACCAGCCTCAAGATGCGGAAAAGTCGCAGAAACCTGACAATTTTGGTAGTTCTCGAGCCAGCTCTCGAAGCTCGAAAGGCATTTTGAGCGGGCACCACCCCACTCTGCATTCCCTGTCCAAACGCACTTTCTCTGACCAGACTCACATCAGGCACTAGTGACACTGTAGACAGAATGTCCAGCCAACAATACAGAGACCAGCGGTACTCTCGCCGCAGCCACAAAGCCAGCACCAGCTCCAGTGTGAACACCCCAATCACAGTGAGTAGACATACGTCTGTGGCTATATCAGCCCGTTTGCTCAGTGTAAGCAGCCTTACATCGTCCCCTACGAGGGAGAAGACGGTGAAGACGACAAGGAGGACTGTGACAGGTGGGAACTGACAGAGATGCAGTAGAATCTGTCTGAGCGATGTACGGGACGGCAAGAGCTGAGTCAACTGTCCTGAGATGGACCCCGAGACCCTGCAGTCAATGTCACGTACATCCAAGTAAATGTGGTCCTGCATCAGACTGTGGCTGCTGGAGTCCGCGGGCACATGGTTCTTCTTGGAATTGGAGGTTTCCATCATGCTCTATTGCCAATGTGTTCCTGGCTTTCTTTCCTTGCTACCGTCAACACTTAGTTACGAGACCAGGCGCCAGGAAGCCAGGCTTTAAGCGGACTTTATCGGGGGCACTACCGAACACCAGCGCCTGAGTCTTGCGTCTCTGCAGTCTCCCGAACTTTTCCCCTGTGCCAAACCCTCCGCCTAGCGGCGTCCCGCGCCTCCTCGGCCAAAACCCACTCAGTCTAGGCACCGAAACAGACCTCAAGGCCATGCTTCTCCCTATCTGCTTGTCCTGATAAACAACGCTTGGCCGGATGCAAAGACGTGTTAGGAGCGCAGGAGTAGGCGAGGCCTGGAGTCTGCTGCCTGCGTGGAGCAAAGCATTGCGTAGACAGCTTGCCCTTGCATGTGAGGAGGAGGTGGAGATAGGCTTGAAGAAAGGGTGGAAGTTGTGCTGAGGCACTGCGCCAGTTGCACTTAGTCTTTCAGCCTGCATTGCTATTAATGCTAGGACTAGATCAGCGCATTAAAGGGCATTTTAAGGACTGCATTAATAGTAAACCACTTGAAGTGAGATTGATTGAGATATAGCTGAGGCTATTTTGCCAGCTAAAGAGCCTGAAAAGTTTCGCCTTATCGAGGCTTGAGATTGGGTATCAGTCCTTTCCAGTCTAATCTTACAGAACAGCAACTTATACGAATGCACTAACTAGATTTGAGTCCCAAAAGTGCAGGAAGTGAATTCTAAAGCGTAGAAAGCCAGGGCGAGAGTAGCTGTGCACCTGAGCCATAGAAGTCAGCATCAAGTAGTACGGGAATGGACTTTGTCTAGGTATACGATGAATGCCATAATGGACCTGCTAAAGGTGGCATCGCTGCTGGGGAATTATAGACATCCGGCCTTCTACTCGAAATCGCGTAAATGTGACTCAACAACTGACTTATTGAAAGGACTAAAGAACCAAGGCAAAGCTGCCTGTCCCAAAGCTGTGAGAGAGACTGCCTCCCTTGGCAACACTCCCCACTCCTCACTAAGCAAAGCGCAGCAGGACTGTCGCGACGAAAGCCATTTTGTTGAATTACAGCCTCTCCTTTTCCTCACAAACCCCCCGGCCTCCACAGAGTGCCCAGCCTCCAGAGTCCGAGCGAAGTGCATAGTTCAGACTTCTAAGCTCTTTGACTGAATTTAAAGACAGACTGCTATTTAGGTAAAGTCGAGGTCTGTAGGCGAGTTTTTCTTTTTCTTTTTCCTTCATAATTTGATGGTGGCCTACCTGGCTTTGAAGGTGGTACTGCTGCTGGTGATTTTCATCGAGGGACTGATAGGCGGCGCTTTGCCAATCGTGGAGTAAGGACCACTCAGACGTCTGGCCAAGCATTCCGAAGCCATCAACTACGTCAACAGCTTCGGCGGGGGGATCCTGTTCTCCGTGGGCGTGATTCACTTTCTGAAAGAAGGCAATGAGAAAATCAACGAGCACTGTGGGGAGGAAGGCTGTGCGGCTGCATATGCCTTCATCATCATGGTGCTTTCTTACATGATGATGCTGTTCATCATGCAGGTCCTCACTACTCACACTCACAACCACTACAGTGAGGAGCCCCAGCATGTGGTCAAGGGAAATGCAGACGTGCCAATAGTCGCTGAAGCCGAGTCATCAACTCCCACCACGGCTACAAAGGTGAACGACACTGCCAAAGTGCAGAGCACTGCAGTGGCCGCTGGCATCATGACCTTCCTCTCCCTCTCAGTCCACGGCATTTTCCTTGGCCTTGCATTGGGGCTGGACAACACACTCACAGGAATCGTGAATGTGGCTATTGGCATCTTGGCTCACAAATGGGCAGACACACTGGCTCTCTCCTTCGTCCTGCGCAGGTCGAAATCCAAGTACATTCGCCCCCTCTTCATGGTGCCGCTGCAGTCTCTGGTGAGTCCTGTTGGCATTGTGGTGGGGATGTTCATATCAAATGCGAAGAGTGACTTCCTGGATGGGTTTTTCCTGTGCATGACAGCGGGCTGCTTTGTGTACTTCTTCGCTTCGGACATAGTGACGGAGGTGTTCCACGGCAAGAACAAACTGCTAAAGTTCTGCTTGGCCATGCTGGGGATTAGTATCTTCACAGTGGCGGTGTCTGTAGGGGAACACTACAGCGGCGAGTAGCTAGACTAATATACCGATTTAGACATACCAACTGTCCATTCGTCACAAGCACTACCATCTATCGACACTTTCTAGTTCTCAACTAGGTGAATTACACACTCGGCAGGAAGCCCGGGACCTGCTTCTTTCGAATGTGAGCGGAACTCCACACTCTCCTGAACACTCCTTTCAAGTACACAGGCTCGCCTTGTCCTTGTCGCTTCGGAGAAGCAGCTCGAGACCCCGGCCCACTGACTATCAGTCCGAAATGTCTGACTTCCCGTTTCTTTCTCTTAGTCTTGTGACTAACCGTCTTTAGCCGAGTATTGAAGGAGTCCCAAGAGCCCTGTGTCTGCGCCAAGCAGGAAATCGTGGGCAAATGGACGCAATCCATTGCGAAAGTGGCCTTTGAATTCGAGATTTTCAAGTACTGCAGGCGAGCGCGAGTCATGTCACTGAATCTGCTTCGGTGTAGTGGCTTCTTCTGGCACACTAGGGAGGTGCAGGTGGCTTCCCTCAGCATCTATGGGATATTATGGAGCGCAGGCAGGTTATTAAGGCAATAGTGGTCACATGAAGGAGTTTCTTTCAAGATCTGCTGCACAGACACTGAGTAATTCCTTTCCCCTGGGCGCTAGGTCCTACTAACTGGGCCAAATTGCAGTTGAAGTCTATGCTGAGTTTATACAACCGCCTCACACATATGCTTAATTTCCTGTGCAAATGAATACCCCCAACGGCTAGATACAAAGAAGCTTCTGACAGCGGGAATGGAAATTACCAGGAGCACTACAGCTCTATGGACTGGTCACGTCTCCTGAGTCTCGGCAGGGAGTGCTGGCGTCTGCTGGAGTTACTGAGTGGGAAGCTCGAGTGGCTGTAGGGCCGGACATCCACAGGCTTGGGCGGGTGCGGAAAGAGAAAGGCCGGAGGATGCACGAAAGGACTGTTGGAGCGACTTATGCGGTAGGGCTTGAGTTGAATCAGCCCTACCAACTTCGATAGCTCTGTGCCGAGCATCACATCCCCAAACCTTTGCTTGCGTCTTGGGAGTCGCTTGCCCTTCATCCCGTAGAGGAAGGACACTTTCCGCAGTACTCGGTCGAGTTGGCCGCACAGGTTGGGACTCGCTACTTCCTTCCACCGGACAGGTTTCTAGATAGCCTTTACACTGTACTCCAGGTAGAGCTGGGCTGATAGTTTGGTGTTGGTGCGGGATTCGCGAGTGATGTCGAGAGTGCTTCGACTGGAATTGGTGCGAGTGCGCAGACGACAGCGCTGTGGAGTGTCAGTCATACGTATTGCTATCAAGTAAAGTCTAATGGGCTGCGTCAGCAGTAAACCCTCGGCTAAGAAGCCAAGCAAGTCCAAGGAGCAGAAGCCTTTGGAGAATGAGTCTGTGCATATGGAAGACGCTCCGGCTCCTGCAGCAAAGCCAAATCTCGAGGTGGTAAAGCCGAAACCAGTGGAGCCCAAACCCCCGAACCCCAGACCCAGTGGACCTGTCAAGCGACCCCTTTCCTACCCCAATATTGCTTTCTTGAGTGCTAGAAAGGCGCTAGTATACGACTGCGGGAAGCAGGCCTGGAAGTCCCCAATTGCCCTGCAGTCCCCACTGCAGCTGACAGAAGGGTCGGCCTGGCTGTGGCTTCCTGACACGCAGCTGCTTTACCTGGAAGGCGGCAGTCCGCTAGCCTCCTGTCTAGACCTCACCAACGGCTCAGCAACCCCTCTCAACCCCATGACTCAGACCCGCAGCTTCCCCGGCTTGGCCTATTACGAAGGAAGAGCTTTGGTGTTTGGCGGCGTGCCCACTGCTTCTGCTGAGCAGTACGACCTCAATCAGAAGGCCTGGGCACCGCTCCCCAACATGCACAGTCCCAGGAGCAAATTCAACCCCTGTCTATACACCACCTTGGTCTACCTCTGCGGAGGCTCGACCTGGTCCGCCGAAATCTTCAACATCCCTCAGAACAAGTACTCAGCTCTGGGCTTTTCCATCCCTGATGCAGCAGATGCCTGCGCAGTGGTGGTGGACAGCGCTGTGATGATCGTCTCTCACGACTTTCTGTCGAAGTGGAGTTTGGACAGTGAGGAGCTTACTGTGCGGCCGCGCACCCTGGCGTCAGAGTGCTGGAGTAGCACTCCTCCGGTGCAGGTGGGGAATTTCGTCTATATCCTTGTCAGAGACCAGGTTGTGCAGATGGACCTGGCCTCGGCTGCGCATACAATTGTGGAGAACGATGAAGGACCGAGAATCCTAGCTAGCTATTAGCCCCTTTCCCATGCAGCCTGGTCCATATGACTATCGCAGTAAATCCGCTTAAACCCCACTCAATACGTATAGTGCATTGAGGCAATTTTCACATTCACCATTGCAAGACTTCCCACCCTAGCATACAAATGGACCCTAACACCCGAGTCCACTCCGACCCTATGACTTCCAGACTGAAATCTCTACCCGCTATTAGTCGGAGCAACGAGACGGCCTTGTTCCCGGGGTGGAAAGCGAAGGATGCGGAGCAGGACAAGGCGGAACGCATTGCAGAGTATTTGTACGCGTACACTAAGAAGGGGGCTGTCAGTGCGAGAGTGGGCGTTCGCCCTCAAACTGGCTCTTCGCTGGGACTGCAGCCCAAGGCCAGTCCTGACATCGGCTCGGCTAAGGGGAAACGGACGATCATTATCGACCACTCCGCCGAAGACCGTCTCCAAGCCAAACTAAGACAAGCCGCGAAGGAAATAAACGGCCTCGAGACCGACATCTACCAAGGCAAAAGTGACAAACTGGAACTGGGGCGCGACCTGCACACCTACGAGTACCAAGCCAGCCACACCGTAGACCTAGAAAACCGCCTGACCGAGGTAGCGACGACCACTGAGACTCTGCCAGGCTTCGTCACAGTCGCAGAGACTCTGTCTATCCAGGCCCGAGGTCTATTCTCCCGAATCCAGAGTCAATTAGAGGACTTCGCCAGGCCGGAAACAAGCAGTCAGAAGGAGGCGTTGACCCGACCACTGGGACTGCAGCTAAGAATCGCAGACACTTCCCACCACTTGAGGACTGTGTACAGAGGCGCAGGCAAGGTCAGTGGACAGACCTGCATCCTGCACATCGTAGGCAACAAGGCGCTAATGGACCTCAGAGTAATCGCACTCACTCCCGAGCAGGAGCGGCTGACTCTGCAGGTCAAGCAAAAGGCTGTGTCCGAGGTCGACACTCTCAAGTACCTGAAGGCGTACATACTGCCGTTCCTGTATGTGCGCTGGAACAAGCAGGGAGAGTTGGAGTTGGGACTGGACAGGGACGTAGGACGCCGTCTGGGCTCGTTGTTCCTGCACGTGCAAGGGTCGCGGAAGGCGATTTTGCTGCATATAAAGGAGGACGGGGCGGAGGTGAGCTTTTCCTCGCCTTACACAGAGTCCTCTTTGCTGGTGCCTATAGAGAAAATCACGGAGCACTCTTCGATTTTCTCACTTCCATATGAGGACTTGAAGGCGGCTTTGGAGGAAAAGTTGCTGCTAATGCACGGTCCTGAAAGACTCCTCTGGAGTCAAGAAGGCGCTCGAGGACTCACTTTCAAGACCAAGGAAAAGGGGTCGAAACTGCTTGATCCGGACTACTTGTCCGAGCGATTGCACGACTTTGTGCAAGTACTAGTGGCTAAGGAAGAGCTGAACTTCGACAGTCACCGATACATAATTGAACTCTACGCTCACAAAACAGTGGAAAAACTGCGAATCACAGGCAGAGACCACTACGAGGAAATGGGTGCGGACTCCCTCTTGATGAAGGTGGTGAAGGGCCTGCAATTCGGCCTGCTGCAGCACAGTTTGAAGACACTGCTGTGCAGTTTGGAGCTGGAAGTGACGATCAAGGCTCTGTTTGCGCCCAAGACTGCGCTCACTCACAGTTCTTCCATGTTTGTTAATAGCGTTCGCTAAGCTAATTACCTATACTGCTGCAATTGATTAGCTGTTTCAGTGTATTCAGACCAATTGGATCGCTTTCAGTGACATATAACAGAAACTTATAGCAAAAAAAGGACAGAACTGTTTGAGAGGCAGAGCCTTCCCCTCATTTTGATAGTCTAAAGGACTGCATGGCCTTTCACCTTCGTCTGGACAGCGAGGACCTCTCAGCCGCAATCAAGAAAAACCGTATCCAAGGCCTCATCAGCAGCACAGGACTGACTGCGAAAGCAGGCGCTGGGTACCTGGCCCTGCAAGCCGCCCTCAAGGAAAAGAAGCAGTTGGAACTCATGGGCTGGCATGAAGTCTGCGAGACCCAGCGCTCGCGGCAGATCCAGGAACAGCGCAGAGCTGCCCAGGCCCGAAGGAAGACTGCGGAGCAGGCCAAAGCCAGCATGGAAAGACGCAAACGCAAGCAAATCCTCCGTCTAGACTTCCAGCCGCCCACCCCAAACTACTATGAAGGCAGACCTGTGGCTCCAGAACTGTTCTTCTTGAAAGCTTTGGCGGATATTGCGGAAAAGCGGGAAGTGCGTTTGAACATTCCTCATACACTGCTGTTCTGTAGTGGATTCACCTGGCTGTGCACAGAGGCGGGGATACTGCGCACACGCAGGGAGTTTAAAATCGCGGATTTCTTCGCCTGCTTCACTCAGCCTGCCAACTTGCAAGAGTCGGTGGCTGTGCTTCGCCCCACCAATGACCGCGGAGAAGGGACGAGAGTGGCTCTACTGACCTGGTTCGAACTGGCAGACTTAGTGCAGAAAAGCACCTTTCCGAGTTATGGCCTGGTGCAGCAGACTGTGCTGTGCTCAGGCAAGCGAACTGCTATTTTGCGGCTATTTCACAGGAAGGTGCAGACCAGTACTGCCCTTTCTTACCGACATGTGACATTGAAGAACGTCATTTCCACTGATGTGAGGGAAGAAGAAGTGGAAATCACGATGCTCAGTGGCCCAGCTGTGGCGCAGCTGAAGACAGAAGGAGACAACGTGGTGGCCAGCTTGGAACGAGGCCTGGGCCTGAGAATTTGCCTAATCGTGTTGGATTTGATCAGAGACGCAGAGGGAACATTGTGGATTATCAGCTGCAAAGGAATGCTATTTGACGAAAGTTCCGCTGCTCCCGCTGCAGAAGCCAGAGAAGAGCAACAGTGCGCAATGCACTGCTCCCTGTGTCTACTGCCTCACCAACGCTTTGAAATGACCCACTCCCTGCCCTTCCGCCTGCTAATGCTCTACAAACGACATGTAGCGTTAGCAGGCCGCACCCTACTGGACCTGTCACATATCCGAGTGAACTCCATGGACTTCCTTTCTCACTCTGTGTCAGTGTGTCCACTGTGCTTTATGCTCGTTACGACTGAGTACGAACTCATACTCGCAGAGGAGCAATTGGCAGTAATGCTGCATATACCCCCTGATAGTCATAGTTTGACAGAGGAAAGGCAGGTGCAGCAGCCCAATTTCATGCCTGCAGTCCTGCAGAGGTGGAGAGTGCTGCTCTATTTCGAAGGACTGGACTGGGAGGAATGCGCAGGCAGACCGTGCATACACTACTCTCTATTCGGCAGGACACATAGCTACCAATTAGAGCCCAAGCGACTCAGTAATTCCCAATATGCACTGAGATGTGCTCGAATGCACTACTTCTTCACTCCCCCCGGAGCCGCCTTAAAGCCTCTCTGCCACTCTATCCTCCTCCCAATCCGTCTCACAAAGTCCTCAACTGCTGAGTCTCTCCTAGGCCAGGGCGAAATCCGTCCTTTCCAGTCCTTCACATTCCAACAGAGTGAACACGAAGCCTTGTGCCAGTGCCTAGATGTCCTGCTTTTCCACAAAGACTGGCAGAAGGGCAAGTTGAAGCTGTGGGTGGGACTGGTCTGTGACAAGTCCGTGGCAGTGCGCAGTCTGCCGGTATCAGTGGAGCGCTGTGGCGGACTGTATATACCTGAGGAAAGCTATAAGACTGCGGATTTGCTGCCTGAGGTCTGGATGGAGACATTTGACGCTAAGAAGGAACTGTCCAGGACCAATATACTGAGTTCCACGGAGGAAATCCAGGCTTTGTACTCGCCGAGGATGAAAACCAAAGACTTCCTCGCCTTTTCAGAAGGACTGGAGCATGTCCTTCACCTGGGAGTCAACTTAGACCCACTATACGGTACAAAGCAGAGGTTTAAACGTCCCCTAGTCCGCACCCAAAGCCAGGCTTTACCACTTACCCAGCCCTTCAGCGTACGTCAATCCATAGTCCAGTCTCACATCGTTTCCCAAGTGAGTAGTCCTCACAGTGAACATGAAGAGACTTTGCAAGACCTGGAAGCACTGAGTTTAGAGCAAAGCCAGCCTTTCACCCTGCTCCGCGCTGCTTCTGACTTCCTTACCAAAAGGACTCACAGCGCTACTACCCGTAAGATCCTTTCCCGGGCGCACTCAGTCATCATGACTGCTGAGGCTACGCCGAAACTCGCAGAGGAAACGAATACGACTATTCTTGGTGCAACTACTACGATAGAGCTACTGCCCAGGCCGAAAACTGCCCACCCGCCCACTAGACACCTCCGCTCTGCCAGCCAAGGCACCATTGAGAAGTCCCAGCGTATCTACGGCGGGTCTAAATTTACAGCTGCGTAGTTTTGCTGAGTAGGCCCAAACTGACTCGCTCGAACTGCTTGGGCAGGAAGTCGCTGTCTCCGCGGAGTTGCAGTTCCAACTGCTTCTCCGGACTAATAGTGGGACTGAAGTCCCGCTTTACTCGATGGGCGTAGTTGACCATGCGGCTTTTTACCTGGTGTCGGAGAGGGGGCGGAGACGGCACTGGCTTTCGCTTCCTTTTGAGCATTCCCCAGAGTCGAAGCCAGTGCAGGCCTGGGGAGTCCGGACTCCTGGCCTCTTCCTCGGTGTACTTCACTAGAGGCTTTCTCCTCTGCACTTTCTTGCCTATGAGGTGGATTTGCACCATCGTGCCTCCGCGGTTCACCAGCACTGTCTCAGGCAGGGGACTTGCGTTAGGGGATTCCCCGGAAGAACTGGAAGAGGAGTACTCGACTTCTTCAGGTTCCTCTGCAGGTAGAGACTCCATTTCTGATTCTTCGACCACGAACGGCCTCAAATCTATCACTTTTCGCACGATTTTTTCCTCTTGTTTGGCTATCTTTTCCCTCACCGCCCTTTCCGCCTGCTCCCGGCCCAGTCTTTTCAACTCCATCTCCTTCATCAACTTCGCTTCTCTCCTCTTCTGCTTTTCCTGTGCCAGTCTGTCCAGCTCCGCTTGCAGAGAGTGCAGCCGGTGCGTCCTCAGCAGGGCTTCCTCGTGCTTGACAGAGCGCAAGTGGGTGGAGTGGTTGTGGTGGTGCAGACTGTCTATGCGCATTTGATGGGCGAGGTCTTTCTTGTCGAGGTGAATGCGGTCTCTGCGAGAGGAAAGAGTGAAGTCGCTGAGGAAGGAACTGGAAGTTCGGGTGCTGGACATAGGAGGGATTATTACTAGATAGGGAAATGAAGGTTGGAAGCTAGGGCGGGACTGAGTGTTGTCTGGAGACAGTGGGAAAGGTTGAGGATTGGATTGTGTGCAAGTCAGAGGTCTAGGCTGGGGATTCCTTTGCTAGAAATCAGAGTTAGGGGAAGTTCTACTTGTGTAAGGCCGCGTAATCAATGTGGAGTTAAAAAAGCGCAAACTGACTACAGCTTTATATAAGAAAGTCACCTTACAGCTAGTCCGACCTTAGGCGGTCTTCCAGTGCCGCAGCCAGCGACTGCACACAGGTCTACCTATCCCTTACCAATAAGTCACTTTGGTCGAAAGTCTGATATGTGTGTTTTCTGCCTCTAGTCTGTTCATAGGCAGTCAGCAGTCCCTGGCTTTCCTCAATGCTCTGAACCAACCTCTCCACTTCGTCTTCATGCATAGCCTTTTCCTTCACTAACTCTTGACGAAGAGTCCCAATTTGCCGCTCATAGTCCTGTGTCACTGCCTCGTATTCTCGTCCAAACAGCAGTCCTAGGGCTGTCGATTTGTCCTCGGAGAGGAGAATATAGGCCAGCCCTCGGAGTTCAGCAGGGCTGAGAGTCAGGTCTTGTTCGAGTCCGAGGACAAGTTGGAGTTCACTGTGAGCTCTTTGTAGGGCGGAAAACTCGCTTTGAGAGAACTCTAATTGGGAGCGAAGGGCGGAAATCGCCTTTTTATCCACTGCGGATTGAGCCATTCGAGATTCGTTTTGCTGAACTAAATAGGAAATTTGCTCTTGGGAGGATGTCAACTTGGGAGCTAAGTGGCGAATAGTGGTCTGAGCCTCTGCAAGTGCACTCTGCAGCGTGCTTCCTTCTTCCTGCGTTCTGCTCAGTTCCAACTGCAAAGTGCATACCTGTGTGTGCGACTCACTGAGTTGCACAGTCTGCAGCAAGTACCTTCTCTCCCAGTCTCTCAGCTGAGTACGGACCTGACTAGTTTCTTGCTCTGCTGTGGCTCGTTTGCCTGCGAGTTCCAGCAGTGCTTCCCTCTTCACTGCGAGTTGCTGTTCCAAGTGGGCGACTGTCTGTGTGTGTTTCAGCTGCAGACTGCTCATGGTTTCCTGGAGGGCGGTGGCCTGTTCTAAGCACTGCAGTGAGTCTTGCAGGGTGGCTTCGGATACGGTTTCCTTGCGATTGGCCAGTTGGTCGTATCTGAGGATTAAAGCTTTCAGCTCAGTGTCTTTATTGCCCAGTGCTGTCCGTAGGTCTTTGCCATCCTGCACTGCAGTCCTCAGCTGATACTTGGTATCTCTCAAATCCTTGAGCAGGTCTTCCTGTTGCTTTAGCAGGGACGCATAGTCTGCCTGCAGTTTCCTCAGTTCCGCCTCATCTTCCGATATGAGTCTCCCCTCTGCATACACGATTTTCACCTCCTTCAAGGCTGTGTGAGGACGGTAGCCCGGAGAGTCAGTTTCAGTGCTTTGAGTCTGGTCCATTTCCAGTCGCTTCACTTGTCGTTCCAGTTCCTCCACCCTGCATTGTTGCCGCCTATGCAGTGCCTTCAGGTACTTCACTTGGGGGTCTTCCTCGCCTCTCTGGGACTGACTCTTCGCTTTCTCGAGTGTGCGCTCCAAGGCCTTGCGCTCCCGGTCCCACACCACAGCCCGCTCCTCCCAGTTCTGCACTTGCTTGAGTAGCTGTTCCTCTCTCGGAGGCCTTTTCCCCACTGGACTCATCAGTCTGCCCGCACACTTGGCCTCTGCAGTGGACGAAGTCCGCCTCAGCCACCCCCCCTTCAGCCCCTTCCCCGAACTCGCAGGTCGCAAGTACTGCGCAAAGGACTGGGCCATGTATTAGAGACTAAGGCGGAATCTAGGCTTGCGGAACACGTGGAAATCGTTGTATTTCTTCCACACTCCGATATAGTCTTTGTAGTAAGTCTGCGACTCGAACTTGTAAGCGTTGTGTAGGAAGTACATGTACTCCTCAAATGGCATGTAGCCCTTCTTGTCCAGGGAATAGCAGATTTCTAGTTTGTCGCCTGGCTCGTAGAAGAGCGGCTCTCGCTGCAATATGCCGTTTAGGTAGGGAAATAGCTGCAAACGGAGCGTGTAGGCAGTTTTCCCAGGCTCGAAGATATTGTAGTAGTCGTGTTCGTCCTCAATTCCCTCTACATAAGAGGTGTTTTCCCCCCACGCGAACTGTTTATCGAACTGTTCGACTGTAATTAGCATTTCGTCCTTCCGGTAATTGGAGAAATACCCAATACGCAGGATATTGTCCTCTGGAAACAGCTTCAGCACTTCCTTCAGCACTAACTGGTGTATCTGAATAGTCGTTTTCAGCACAAATTCGCCTAATTCCTTGCAGCCGAACACTCTTTTTTCGATTTCCGCCAAAGTCAAGTACTGAAAGCCGAACACTTCCTTAGTATTGTGGAAACAGATAAAGGCTCCGTCCATGTTCCCAATCTTTATCTGAAAGTAGTACTTTATCAGGATGGAGCGGATCAGGTCGAAGTACTCGAGTTCGTAGGACTCCGTGGCTCCAGACCGCTTGGTCACCCGGTAGTCGAGGTAGAGAGGGATGTTCTTGACGTCGTAGCGGAGCGGAGCAGTGGCCCTCGTCTTTATTTCAAATATGAAGTAGCGGCCTGACTCGTCCATTGACTCGCAGTCCATTTGAGAGCGGATCAGCAGGTCTCCCATTGTGCGCATTTTGTGGGAGCGGCCGCCGCTGAGTACATCCGCGATTTCTTCCTTTGTGATGCCTGAGTTGGGGTCGCAAATCCGCCGATAGATGGACTCATCAGTGGTCAGCATAGCTTCTAGGACTACGCCCATATCGGATAAGTCCTTATTGAGCTCGGGGACTAGTCCACTGTCTCCGTCTATTGAGTATATGTCAGGAGTGAGACGACGCAGCATGAAGGTAGTGGGCTTGCGGTAGGCAGACATGAAGTTGAGGTTCTTGTGGTCGTAGTTCTTCGCAAGTCCCGTCATGTCTGGCGACTTGAAGTTGGACAAGAGGTAGTAGATGTGGGTGAGTTCTTCCGTGATGCTGGAAGAGCCAGTGACAAAGCGCATGTTTTCCTTCACTGCAGTGGCAAGCAGCGCTTTGTCTTGGGAAGGAGGGGTGTAGGCTGGGAACTTCCTCAGGATTTCAGCTGAAGGACTGAGTATAGTCTTCAGGAAGTTGTTCCCAGTGAAAGTGGACATTTCGTCCACTGGGTAGATCCCGCGTGTGCGGACCAGTCTTTCCAGTCCGTGTTTCAGAGTAGGCGGACGACTGAACTGGTGCTCAGCAATGCTCAATTTGAAGTCTCTAGGCAGGGGCTTCGCATATAGGTGCGCTTTGGGTGTGATGGCGCCTGAGGACACCTCTGCCTTCGCTATCTCCGCCGCTAGGTCTTCCAGCTCGAAGACGTTCGCGAACCTGCGGAAGACAGAGCGCCGCAGCATATTTAGATGGAGGTGAGCATGCAGGACTATGCACAGACTGTGCTCGGTGAAGATGTGGAGGGACTGAGGAGGCTGCTCAGGGCGGGGGCGCAGCTCGCCTGGCTAGTGCCCTGGAGAGGGTTTAAAATGCCTGCGATGTATATTGCAGTGCTGAAGCGGAATGAACCCATGGTGCAGATGCTGTTGGAAGAAGGGGATTCCTTGCAGCGAGTCCACAATTTTCTGACCCCACTAAGCTACATAGTGTTGCTGCAGCAGCCCGAAGCCTTCGCCTTCCTCCTCCCCAAAGTGAAGGGCCACTTTGCCTTCGACCTCCTCAAGACCTTCAAAGACATCTTGCAGAATAACGAGCGAGCAATGTATGAGGAACTGCGGCGCTACTTCCCAGTCCCGCCCCTCGAATACTTAGCACTAAACGACCGTCCGCCCCTCTTCTACTTCAAAGACTTGCAGTGGAGCCAATTCAGCCTTTTCCTCTTTGTCTACAAGCGGAAAACACCCATTAGTCACCTGCCTGAGCCACTCCTCAGAGACATTTGCACCTATTAAGTCTAGGTCTGTTTCGAAAAAGCGGCATAATGGCTTTTGAAAGTGGCCGCAGCGCTGCACGAGAAGGGCTGGACACGCCGATATCAGGCAGCATTCGTGTGAGAGAGGAAGACAAGCTGGAGCGGAGTCTGCAGCTGGCAGGGATTTCTCCTGCGCCCAGTACTGACCACGGGTCGTTGCCCGCCTTCACTCCCCACTTCCGCCAGGGACCAAGTGTCCGACCTCGACTATTCGTCATGCGCAAGACGTAATAGCTACATATCTCCATTTAGCGCTATCCAGGGGTGACTTAGAGCCTGTTGGGCGGTAATTCGCTCCGCAGGATCCAGCCTCAAGCACCTGGATATAAGGTCCGTGAGTCCTGTGTTCTCATACTTCCTCCAGTACCTAGGGTTGAATTTGAGTTCTTCCCCCGGCTTCCAACGCAGTGCATATGGAGCAAAGCCCACAGCCAGCATGTGGAGCATTACTCCCAAACCCCACATATCCACAGCTGAGGTGACACACGCCTGGTCACACACTTCAGGGGCTACGTAGCTGCTTGTCCCACATTTCTTCTCTATTAAGACACTGCCGTCGTCTGATACTCGCCGGGATAGGCCGAAGTCGCAGAGCTTTACGAGGGGAAATTCGTTAGTGGGCACGTCTTTCTTTAGTAGTAAATTAGCGGGTTTTAAGTCCATATGTATGATTCCGTTCGCGTGCAAATAGGCTAGTCCCAGGACAATATCACACGTAAAAGACTTAAACTTCTCCACTGCACCGTCTCTTTTGGTGCAAAAAGGCTCGTTATTGACCTCAATTCTGCTGGTGAAGTAGTCACAAGCGGGCAAATACTCCAACATCAACACATATTCTTTCTCCGTCTCGCCTCCATCCAGAAACTCCACCACATTGCGATGTCTCAGCGACCTGTGAATGTCCAATTCCCTGCGAGCCGAGGCCCACTGAGCCGGGCTCAGCAGTCTGTCCTTCTCCACTCGCTTGACCACCACATCGAGACTGGTGTCACAGTCATGGTACAGCTCCACCACTGTAGGACTGGCTTCAGAGCGGTAGATTGGGTGTATGAGGAGGTAGCGAGAGTTCAGACGTACCAAGTTGTCTGCGCCTGTAATCAAGGCGATGTGGTTGGCTATTTCGGGGAGGAGGTCTGAAAGGGCGCCTGGGGGTAGAGAGGCGCGGTGGCGACGAGGGCGGCCGGACTCGTGGGGCAGCGCAATACCAGCGCCAGTCTCCATTAGTACTAAGGATTAGATAGAACGTTGATTGAGACTTGTCGGGACCGCTGCTTTGCTGTTTGGACCTGGGGACTGCTAGAAGCTTCTGTTCGTTTGGAGTGGATAAGGAAAATGCATGGTAGTAGAGGTAAACCCACTTTCAAGCGCTTTCGTCCCGACCCACATATCCACTATCCCAGGTCCTCTGCCACTCCTCCCTCTCCACTCAGCAGCGTATCTTCCTTATCTGGGCGAAACAGACTTTCCCTCTTTTCCAACCTCTCAGCTTACTTCCTTCGCGAAGTCTCGAACTACCTTTCCTCTCCCACAGATAGTGAATTTGAGGCACAGGAAAGTGATAGTGATCAGTGCATTGCAAAAGGAGTGGACTCACAGGCTTCTACTGCTCACTTTCCTTAGAGGCAGATTGTCTCTTTACAGGCCTCATAGAGACCGCAGACTGCCAAATTACGAGTCCGAAAGCCTGTTTTCACCTTTATCAGAATAACACACCTTGGAAAATAGGCGGTAGGAAAGTCATTGTCTGGAACTCAGGACTTGTATATGACTTTCTCACCTGCGAAGTCTACTTTTTCGGAGGGACGGATGCACCGCAGTGGCGTCAACAGGGCTACCAAGTTTTCCATTGAAAGACGAATAGGGACGGATATTCCTGATGAAATGAACTCCCTGTTGGCACCAGCGATTGGTCTATCTCTGCTGTTATTGATGAGGAATTGGTAGTTATGACTAATACACTGTCTACGGATATCACTTTAAAACTGGGAAAGTACGGAAAGACGCGCAATTAGTTCCGAATATACCGCTGAAATCGCCTCCTTTGGTCTACTGTGGGACGTTATCCTGCGTTGACTGCGGCAGAAATGAATGTGGCAGTTGCGACCCTTTGGAATCAGTGAGTCTCACGCATTAGAGTGCTTCTTCTAGCTACAGAAATGGTAAGACACTTCTACCCTACACTGCAATTGCGGAAGTCCAATGTATGCAAACACTATTTACTTCCCTATTAGGTCCTCTATCCTCCAAACCTAGCACTTCAGCAGTCTTTGTGTCTGTATGTCCCTCGAGACTGAAATGACAGCTAATAGGTATGGAGCTGCCCGGTGTGTCGCACGGCAGTAGGCAGCCTCTGCTGGCAGAGCACTTCCTGCCCACAGTTCAAAGAGTGGACATACTGCCTGGCACTGTGGAGGAGGAGTGGTGCTCTGAAGGCACTCACGCCTTTCAGCTGTCCTATGAGCGAGGCAAGCTCTACACTTGGCGAATATATAGGAAAGCGGAGGATTTCCAGGAGTTGCACAGCCAACTGCAGGAATTCGACTCCCAGCCCAGTCTCCACCTCAGTACAGACCCCGAATCTCGCCTAATCAACTTCGAAGACTACCTCCGCTCCCTCATCCAAGTGCCCACTCTGCGCCTGTCCCCGCCCTTCCTTCACTTCATCGAAGTCAGCACGCTTTCCTTCCACAGCAAGTCAGAAAAGTGGAAAGAAGGCTTCGTGTTCAAGCGCACAGGGGGCTACCTGGCCTCGGAGCACATCTGTTGCGACCTGTACAAGTACCTGAGCCGCTTCCAGAAGAGGTGGTTAGTGCTGAGGGACGAGTCACTGAGTTACTTGGTGCGTCCAGAGCAGAGGAACTTGCGGGAACACCTGAGTTTCCGCAGAGGGCTGAGAGTGGTATGTGGGGCGGACACAGGGTATGAAGACGGTGTTATGGTGGAAAGCAGTACGAGGCGGTTTTACTTCAGAGCGGGGACTGTGGAAGCAGCGAAAGAGTGGAACTTTCAGATCAACTTGGCGTATTCCCGCTCGGAGTGGAGCAGAGGGGAGTTCCGCTACCGGTCCTCGTTCCCTGTGCGCAGTGGCAACCTAGCGAAGTGGTATGTAGACGGAGAGGACTACTTTAGAGATGTATGCGATGCTTTACTAGCTGCTAAGGATGCAGTGTTTATAACAGACTGGTGGCTCAGTCCGGAGTTGAGCCTCAAGCGGCCGGGAGCGAATTCGAAGGTGATGGATGTGCTGCGGACTCTTGCTGAGCGCAAGGTAAAGGTCTGCATTCATGTTTATAAGGAAGTGAGTTTCGCACTGGCTCTCAACTCTGCCCACACAAAGAAGACACTGCAGGAGTGTGGGGCGCGAGTGATCCGCCACCCTCACAGGTCTGTAGTGGGCTCTCAGTTCCTATGGTCGCACCACGAGAAGATGGTCATCATCGACAGTTCTCAGGCCTTTATCGGAGGCCTGGACTTGTGCTTCGGCAGGTGGGACACAAACCAGCACCCATTGATCGACTACAGTGGAGAGGTCTGGCCGGGAATAGACTATTCAAACTGTCGGGTGGCGGATTTCTCAAATGTGGAGGAGTGGGAAGTCGACTCTATTGAGCGGGAGCAAGTGCCCAGAATGCCTTGGCATGACATCGCTGTAATGGTGAAAGGACCAGTGGCCAATGACATAGCGCTGAGGTTCACAGAGCTGTGGAACTTCGTGATGAGTGACTTCACGCAGCACTATCGGAACAATAAGGAACTGCTGCAGCCTTCGATGCCGCAGACTCGCAGGTCCAGTTCAGTTCGCAGTTTTAGGCGGCCGAATAACACTGTCGTCCAGACTGCCCCGGCAAAGCCTAGCAAAATCGACTTGACTGCACTTGAAAATGTCGAAATGAGGACCAAAGTCACCCGAGCAGTTCCAACTGCTAAGGTCCTTCCTCACTCTTTCAACACTGAAAGCGACGAAATATACAGAGAAAACCTCCTAACTCGCCAAGCCTCCACTATCCGTTCCTTCCGAGCTCCCCAGCCCAGCTTCACTCGTTCCGAAGACGCGGAAATCGCGGAAGAAACGAAGGAAGCAGCAGAGCTGCGAGAAGACCAGTTGCAAGGAGAGGAGCAGTTTGCTCGGCAGTTACTAGCGCATGATGAGAAGCGTCAAGACCAGGTGGGCAGATGTGAAGCGCAATTGGTCGTTAGTTGTGGACTGTGGTCTTACGGCAGCGCTACGGAAATGTCCATATTTTCCGCCTATTTGCATCTCATTGGTGAGGCGGATCACTTCATATATATCGAAAACCAGTTCTTCATATCCAGCACAGCGGGCGAGCCAGTGCAGAACACAATCGCAGAGGCACTCGTGGAGCGGATCAAAGTGGCCCACAAGGAGGGAGCCGCCTTCAAAGTAATGGTCGTAATGCCCCTCCTGCCTGCCTTCGAAGGGTCTGTGGAGGACCAGGCTGCCAAGGTCCTGCGAGTGCAGCTGCACTGGGAGTACGCCACTATCAGCCGCAGTCCCAATTCTCTCTTTGCTCGCCTTAGAAAGGCGGGAATTGAGCGGCCTGAGGACTATATTGGCTTCTATGGACTGCGCACACATGCGCTGATGGATAGACCTGTGACTGAAATTGTATATGTCCACTCGAAGTTGATGATAACTGATGATAAATACGCTCTAATCGGCAGTGCAAATATAAACGACCGAAGCATGGTTGGGGACAGAGACTCCGAAGTAGCGGTAAAGGGACAAATAGATGGTAATCCAGGACTCCGCAGAAATAGACTCCATTCTAGACGGAAAAAGCGTGAAAGTGTCGATATTCGCGCATTCCCTTCGTATCCGCATATTTCAAGAACTGCTGGGAGAAGCGGATTCCGAGCTGCTCAGAGACCCACTGAGTCCTGCCTTCACTGCGCTCCTCCAAGCCCGAGCGGACGTAAGTGCCAATCAGACCAACACTCGACTGTATCACGACTTATTCGGGTGCTACCCAGATAACGCTATGAGGAAGGTGCAGGATGTCAGGACGTATGAACGCAGCCCTAGCATTGAGGAGTATGAAGGCGTGAGGGACGAAATAAAGGGCTTCCTGGTGCACTTCCCACTGGAGTTTTTGGCCGAGGAGGACTTGCAGATCCCGGTGCTCAGTCCGGAGTACCTAATGCCCCAAGAGTCCTTCGTTTAAGACTATTTTATAGCTAGTAGCAGGGACAGAGCTGACGACTAATAGCGTCAGAGTCACTGCAGGTGAGTTCCTTCGTCTAGGGCGTCTGGCTGACTATCCAGCCTGTCCCTACGCTGCTATAAGTCTGAAACAAGCGTACACCTGTTCCTTCCCGTCTCCACTCCACCACATTCACTTCCCCAAAGGTCTGCTCCAGGCCGCCTTCCAGGAACCTCACTCGAATTGTACTGTCCGCACGCTTGCTGCAGAATGCGTTGGTCGTTTAGCAGCTGCAGCGCCCAGTATGCACACACTTTGCTTTGACTGAGACAGGCATTCACACAATTCACACCTCTTCCAGGGATGAATACAGAGAGATGGGATAAAATCAGGTCAATTTTGTCAGTGAATGTTGTGGAGTTGAAGGCGACTTCGGGGAATGGGAGTTGGCAAATACAGAAAGACGCACGCACTCCGAATTCCTTCGCGAGTTGCTCGCAAATGCCTGCGTATTCATCTGTGCGGATAACCTCTTGCAGCTGTACTGCCTTTACTACTTGCGTGTAGGTGTGGTTATGGTTGTTTATGAGACTTGGAGGAGGAGTGGTATGTTGGAACTGTACCCACAAAACAGCATCGAAAAGGGCGTTTGGAGACTCTTTGATGGAGAAGCGAATTTTGTAGTGGCGAGTAGTGGGACTTATGACTTGTTCGTAAGCTTTGAGGAGAGCGTTGGGACTAAGAGAGTGACATAGTTCTTCAGAGTGAGTGGAACTGATGTGAGCGTTTATGTAGTTGATAGGCAAGGAAAATATAAGGCGGGAGTTCAGGGAAGAGGTTAGGACTTCGGAAAAGGAAAGACAGGAACAGTAGTGTAGGGGAATGTGCACATCTGCACAGGTGCGACTATCAGGGATTTCCTCAAGTAGGAGACTGACTGCGTGAGGGGTTTCGCTCTTTCGCTTCCAAGT
>Ga0247837_1001112_pt1 | contig 57370 bp, 44 predicted proteins | sample LaCtaG_2_FD_187115 | JGI IMG/M metagenome (GOLD analysis project Ga0247837, IMG submission 187115) | Freshwater microbial communities from meromictic Lake La Cruz, Castile-La Mancha, Spain - LaCruzMarch2015_14.5m | ecosystem: Environmental > Aquatic > Freshwater > Lake | place: Spain: Castile-La... | reverse complement strand
CAGGATACCACCTTTCCTTCAACAGCTCCTCCTCAGATGACGACCGCCCCATCCCTTGGCAGCGCAACAGTCAACTCAAACACTACAAGGCCAAGCGTACTCTCACCCTGCAGGCCCTATACTCCGCCTCTGTACTGCCGGCGGACCAGTCGATTTGGCTGTTTGTCGAGGACATTCGATTGCTGAAGGAGGTGGGTAGAGTGAAGGAGTATGAGGGCAGGACTGAGGAGTTAGTGGGCAGGCTGGAGGACTGGAGGACGGAAACTGCCAGAAGTTTGGACATTAGTCTGGTTCCCTATAGAGCTGCTTTACCAGGCTATCGCCCCGGCTTCTGCCTCTTCGACTGGCTGTGGAGTCTGCTGCGCTGCCACTTCCACCAATTCCCTCCTCCCTTCTTCTCCTCCCCTGTGCATCTCTCACACTTCCGCTGCAGCTTCTCCCCACTCCTCACCTACCTGAAGACCCATTTCCCTGCCTACAACCCTTTGCTGTGCTTCAGCGAACTAGACCTTGCACTGATTTACCCTGAACGACTGACCTGGGACCTAGAGCGGTATCTTGCAGGCCCAGCGTCCTACCAAGCCCTATGCTCCGCTGCAGGCCTCCACAGTCCAGGGGACCTGTTCGAGCCAGACCTCAGTTCTGTGCTAATCCGCTACCTGACTTCGCTGGACTTCACGCTGCTTGCGAAGGCTGCAAAGGTGAGTCTGCGTAATCCGGTGTGCAGCTCACCCGGGTGCTCCCTTGTCAGGAAGCTAAAATTACTGGTTATGGACCTGGGCTATGACTGCGACTACTGCAGTCCCTTCGAAGGCACGGCCCTGCATGTATTCATGCGGAAACTCGGAGACTGCATCCAGACCAAAAAGCCTCAGAAGTATCAGGAACTGTGCACACTTGTGCTGGGCTTCTTCGCAAGTCGCTACATTCACTTCTACGTCAGATTTCGAGACAAGACTGCCTGGGAGGAGTTCCAGCAGGAGTGGTCGGCGGATTTGTCAGGCTTCGAAAGCGCGTACAGAGCAGCTGCAAGGCGAGTAGACGTTTTCAAGGTCTTATGGGTGGTCAGCCGAGCTGGCAGTCCGTCTCTCCCGCTCTCACTGATCCGGGAAGTAGTAAAAGTCATATAGAAATATGGAGCCGGAGAAGCGAGCGCGGCCTGCAATCCGCACAGCGATGCAGATGTCTGGAGGCTTCGGGGAGGTGCTGGCCAAGCGGGGACAGGGCAAGGAACAGGGTCTGCCCTTCGCAGCGCTCACAGTGCTAATAAAGGGAGAAAAAGAACTCGCAGCCAAGAGAAGAAAAAGCCGAAACGACTGGGTGAAACGGAAAGAAGCACTAAAGGCGGACTTCTATCCGAGATGGGAAGAAGACCAATGCATGGTGGAAGACACTACCCCGAAATTGGCCTTTTCAGCCACTGCAGCCAGACAACTCCCAGCACTCAAATGTGTCAGGTCGGAGGCCTCCTCGCCTGTGCTGACTCCCTCGGGAAAGGGGAAAGTGGTGCTGTTCAAGCCGAGGAAGATGAACAGGGGCAAGACGGGAGTGGGGCTGCCAGTCCTGCCTTCGTCTCCGCGCGCTGCCCCTTTCACGTCTCGCTTCGACCCAAAACTCCCTGCCAGTCCCGTGCGCAGCAGTGCAAGCCAAGCCTCTCTGCTCTCTCTCAAACTACTGGCCAAAACACCTGTCCCTCCACCAGTGGAAGCAGTGCTGCAGCCCGTGGTCAGACTGTTGCAAATCGACTCGAGTGAGTTCGATTCCTCTGGTTCCTGCGAAACGCCAACTAAGCAGTTTCCTCTGCATTTTCGAAATAGAAGCGAGTGGTAATAATGAGTATTGTGAGTCTGCCTGAGGACCTGCTGGTGTACACAGTCTTCAAGTACCTGTCCAGCAAGAGCCTGTTCGTGCTGCGGCTGGTGTGCACGGACTGGAAGGAACACGTGCGCAATGTCTGGTGCCAAGTGGTGAAAGAGGAAATGGTAGAGCAGCTCCACAGTTTTGACCTTGTATATGAGAAGGAAACGCTGGAAAAGACGCTGGCGTTCAAGCTGCGCTACCTCCGGTCCTATGCGACTCTCATGCAGAAGTACTTCCTGCACATCCGTCTGTCGGACTTGATCGCTAGGATGCAGACAGCAGGTCCCCACTTGAAGATAGTGACGCTGGTAGCGTGCTACTTGCTGAACTCGTCAGTGTGCACCTGGAAAGAAGCAGTGATCTTCATATACAGTGGACTGTTCAGTATCAGTCTGCAGCTGTTTACGGACATGCTGTCACCTCCGGTTCGGTCGTTGGAGGAAGTGCGGCGACTGCGCTTGGAACTGCCCCCTTTGCCAGAGGGCGAGGAGTGTGGAGTGACACTGCTGCTACATTCCTGGCTGGACGGAGCGCTGGAGTTCTCCACCCTGAAGCACGAGATCTGCGACTTGGAGCTGCAGCATGAAAGAGTGGAGCTGAGGATCCAGGAGGTGTCGCAGGTGTGGCCTGCCAAGAAGCGCTTCATTGAGCGCGGGTACAAGGTGCTACTCGTCTCCAAACTCCGCTCAGCCGGAGTGCTGCGCGAGGGGTCCTCCACCCTGGAGCAGATCCAAGAGCTACTCGACAAACTGGCAGAGACAGAAGACCGAGAGACGCAGACATAAGCGAGATTGATACAAGTATAGAATATGGCCGAAGTCCAGTTCTACTGCGAAGTCTGCTACCAAGTTATCACTGAAAAGCCTTGGAAAATGTCTTGTCTGCATCTCGTGTGCAATCAGTGTGCACAGTATGTAGCGGTCCACTGCCATATCGACAACATGACCACCCACAGTTCCGAGTTGACGCAATGCACTGACCTCATAGTAGGACTGGAAAGTATTGCTAAGAAAGTAGCATTGGCGGCTGCTCCTTGCCAGCATGAAAGAAGAGGTCTGTTTCCTTGCTGTGTGCGTTGTGGAAAGTTGATGGAAAGTCTGATTGTGGAGTTGCAGGATTGGGAGTGTGAGGAGTGCAAAAGCATGAACAACGGAGAGCGGTTCATATGTACGTTTTGCTGTAAAACTAATGAAGAGCAGAGGAGAAACTTGGAGAGGAGAAGAAGAGGACAAGAGTAGGCACGCCCTAGTTAGACATCCTGGACCACTACACTTAGCGGGGCTTGTCAGTGACTTTGGACTTGGGTCTAGACTTCTGCAGGTTTTGCAGGAACTGCAGCAATTCCCGCTCCCGGAGTTGCAACTGCTCCACACGCTTTTGAAGCTGCCCATTCGTATCCTTCAACTGCGTCACATCTACATTGGGCATGTTCGGTCCCTGCATCTCATCCATGTGGAACCTGGTGGCTGTCTGGTCCTGCATGATGTTGCTGAGTTGGCGCTTGAGGTTTTCGTTTTCATTGAGAAGTGTGGAAATAGCGTAATCAGTGGAGATCTGCCCGCCTTCCCCCCGGACTCCAGGAGAGCCCACGAAGGCCACTTCGAGGCCTTCCAGCTTTGCTCTCAGACTGGAGTTGTCCATCATGACCTGGTGATAGCCGCGCTCCGCTTCCTCGCGCTTCTCTCGCAGCAACACGCCCTCTTCCGTGAGTCTTTGGAACTCGAACTGCAGCTCTTGAACGAGGGGGTTTTGCGGGGCTGCCGGGTCTTGGTTGTAGGAGTTCGCGAAATCCACCATCATAGGCGGCATTCCTCCGCTCACCCTTCTCACTTGGTCACTCAAGAACTCGTTCTGCATTTTTAGCAAATGCAGTTCTCTTCGCAGTCCTAAGATGGTATGCTCGGTTGAGTCTACTTGCAGTATTGGCCTGTTTCTGATGTTCATGGCTCTACTTGCGTAGTTGAGAGTGCTGAGCGTTTCCTCCACATAGACGCTTGCAGGGGAGACACAGGCAATCATGAGAGTGCGCGCAGCTCCTCCGAGTGAGTCCATCAGCAGCATTGTGAGTTTCGAGTCGCGGTAAGGGATATGCTGGGGCAGGACTCGGTTCTTTTTGTCGCCCAGCGAGGAAATGACTTTCCCCAAAGTGAACAAAGACTTGTTAATATTGCCAGTTTCCTTGAGCATGCCTCCCGCAGACTTCGTTTCCTTGAGTCTTTCAGACCCGGCCAAGTCCACGAAGTAGACCTTCCCATATCGCTTGTAGGTGTGTCCGCCTTCACTGAGTTCACTGATGACGTACACTGTCATAATCGTGTGAGAGCGGGAACTGTCTTTGTTCAACTCGTGACTGCCGGTCTTGCGGTTGCGGACTCCTTCGTGCAGCACTGCGATTAAATCATCGATTGTGTGGCTGTCCACAACAAGAAGGTTTTCCACGAAAAAGCCTTTCTTCGCGTTCCATCGCGTGTGCAACACGCCTGACCCGGGCTTCAGTAAATCTCGTACCTGCTCATTGTATATTTCGAAGAAAGTCGCTTTCACATAGTACTTCTCCCCCCGCTTTGCCATTTCGTGCCAGAGGTATGAAATCGACCGAGGGATCAGTCCGTCAGTTTCATCAGAGACGTAGTCTGGACGACTCAGGTTTTCCTCAACTCCTGACATGGTGTAAGTCTTGCCGCTGCCTGTCTGGCCGTAAGCGAAGATAGTACTGGAGTAGCCTTCGAGCGCTGCGTCGAGAAGCACATTGACTCCCGACTCGGCAAAGACCTGTCCCTGCAGCGCGGTTTCCGCCATCACCTGATGGAAGCGGTATGGCTTCAGACCTGTCTTCAGCACCACTCGCAGGTTTTGAGGGTTCTGCATTTCGATGCAACTGCTTTCGCCGCTTGCCGCCTCCTTCGTACTTAGCGGTCTAATCCGAATCACTGTCCTGACGTTTTCGCCTCCATCCTGGTCCAACGACCCCGTAGACCCAGAAATTGAGGGTGGATGACTACCTGTATGTCACATACGAGTAGCGGTAGAGCCCTGAGACACTCCTAGCCCATGGGGTGGATTCATTTACCATAGCAGTCAAACGACATGCACCGGCCTATGTAGTCCGCAGCTCTAAGAATTGATAAAGTGCATAATGAATGGATGCGACACTACGCGAACTGCTTGCATTACACTTAAGGCATCTAAGTCTGCGGGCAACATAGGCCCTGTATTATATGGAGGAGGACCATCCAGGCGACACTCCCTTGTCACCAGCAACTAAACGACGTCAGCGGCCCTGGTCAGAACGCGCCTTCGGCTCCATGGAGCACGGCTCTATGCGAGGCGCTATCCTGACCCTCATGACCACTGGCATCGGTGCTGTGTGTCTCTCGCTGCCTTTGGTACTGCAGGAAGCGGGGTTCCTGCTGGGCCTCGCAATCATTCAAATCACTGGCCTGGTGTCTCTGATGGCCATGCACTCAGTGGCGAAAGCTACGCATAGGACTGGAATTGCGGAGTACTTGGAAGTGTGTGAGCATCTCTTGGGCCATACGCCAGCCCGCATAGTGGCAGTGCTGGTCGTGATTTTCACCATGGAGCACTTGCTGCTGTACGAAATCATGGTGGCGCGGCTGTTCTTCGACATCTTCCCAGGCTTGTTCCAGTACCGCACCAGCATCATCCTATACTACAACATCCTGATCCTGCTGCAACTTTCCCTCATGAAGACGCTCAAAGCCTTAAAGTTCGTCACCTGTCTCAGCTTCATTGGCCTGGGGTATATTACTTTGGTGCTGGGTATTGAACTCCCGCATAACCCTGAACTCGCAAACATTGACCAAATTGAGTACGCTAAGTGGGGGACTGGCATCTTCACAGGGATGTCCATTTGCATGGTTTCCTTCATCTGTCCTACCAATGTCGGTCCTGTGCACAAAGAACTGCAATTCGCTACTCGGCGCAGAATGAAGAGAATCAACCACACCATCATAGCCATTGAGCAAATTATGTACACTGTGCTGGCGGTGGTGGGGTACTTGTCCACTATCAGCAGTACTCCCGAGGTGATAACGGAGCGCCCCTTTGCTGGCAAGTCTGACTTCCTCATGACGATGGGGAAGGCAATCATGTGCCTCGCTCTGCTCGTAGACATCCCCACCTTCATCCCTCACTGCAGCTCCAGCATCGAAACCCTGCTGCACTGGCACGAAACTCATGTCCTGCACGTACCCCTGACTGCACTAATCATGTTCGTGCCAGTGCTATTCACCATTATCAACCTGGACCTCGGCTTTATGTTCAGCTTGATTGCAGCGCAGGCCACCTGGTTCTTTTACTTCATCCCCGGTATGCACTAGTCAGGCCTGCTGGAGATCAAAGTCAGCACGCATCACTGGACCTATCCCAAGAACTTGTGCTACATAGGCATTCAGTCCCTCTTCACCGTCATTATGACCTGGAGTGTGTTCTCTTACGTCTGGGTAGACCACGGCCTCATTCAACTCGCCAGCAATGCGGCCTCAGTCTCCAACCACTAGTTCTTTCTTAAAAGCTAAAGGGCGGTTCGGATATGTGGCTTAGTACTGTGCATCTTCCCAGTTATACTCTCAGTTGCTGCCAGTACTCTTCTATAATATCATTTTGTGCATCAGATGCAGCAAGTGTTTTTATCAATTGCAAACAGACTTATAATATGCAGACTAAGCGACCAGTCCTACGGACCCTAAAGCAGTCAATACCTCGCACCCAAAGCCTTACACCGCGCTCAGCCCTGCTACTCAAGCCTAATCTCCGCGACGTTTGGGACGACTTAGCCTCCCTGCGGCAACTTCAGCTGTCCTACACCAACTCCAAGCACGGCAAGGTGAAGCAGTGCTGCATCCTGCTGGAGGGGCGGGAACTCGCTAAGGGACAGGGAGACACGTGGGACCGCAGTCGCGTGCATGCGATTTTCCAAGCCCTGCAGCAGCTCGACCCTGGGGTCTGCGAGGAGTGGCGAAGGATGTTCCCAGCCCAGGCTGCTAAGCTCACTTTGTAGAAAGCCTGTACTGTAATGATCGCTGCATTGTCTAGGACTATAGCCAAATAGGCAGCTAAGTTTGCGCAGTGTCGCCCAGATCGTCTTCCAAGTCTTCAGACCGCTCCACAGAGACTGCGTAGCATCCCGGAATCTTCTGCTCCAAGTGGTTCCATCGCGCAGCCCAGCTGTTGCGTCCGTCTATGAGTGCAACCAGTCCTTCGTAATTGGGCGTGGTGTACTTCAATACCTTCTCGAGGTCGCCTCGGATTTCCAAGTCTTCACAGTTGTCGCAGCCTTCGCGGTGCCACTGTTGTTCGGACTTGACTAAGAGACAGCGCACACAGGCTCGTAGCTTGCGGTAGCTGTCAGGAGCGCTGCCTCCGAGCTCCATCATTATTGCCGCGCTTCATTTCTCTGCAGAGAAACTCTGCGGCAGCTATTACAGCTAGGACATTATTGACTCAGTCGCTTGATTTCTGCTTGGCACCTGTCCACATCTGTCTTTTCATCGTTCCGCTTGAACAGCGCCAAAGCCTCTTCCAGCTTCTCTAGAGCTGCTTGAGAGTGACGCTGAGCCTTGAGTACCTGTGCAAAGTTATAGAGACAGTTGGCGTACTGCACTGAGTAAGGGTTGACTTTGGAGTAGATGCGGCAGGCCTGCAGCAGGAAGTCCTCAGCGAGCTGCAGCTTGCGCAGAGACTTGAGGTAGAGAAAGCCCAGGTTGTTCAAGCACGAGGCCAGTTCCAGGGACTCAGGGGCACGAACTCGGTATATGTCACAGGCCTGACGCCAGTGCAGACTTGCCTTTTCTGCCTGCTTCATATCGTCGTACAGGTCTCCCAAGTGGTACAGACACACTGCGTATTCCAGTGAGTGGGGCGCCTTGGCTTCGTAGATCTCACAGGCAGACTGCCAGGGCTTCTCCGCCGACTCCCGCTGTTTCCACCTCTCGTAGTATAACCCCAAATCCACCAAACAGCTCGCATACTCCAATGACTCCGGAAAATGCGCAGCAAAGAGAGCACAGGCGCGGTTGTATTGACTAGCCGTCCAGCCTCGTTTCTTGCTAAGTCGAGTGTACAGGGAGGCTACCTTGTTCAGACAAATGCAGTAATGCAGGGAGTGGGGGAAGTGCTGTGAGTAGATTGCGTGGGCTTGGCGGTACTGCTCTTCAGCAGCCTCCGCCCGATTCAAGTCATCCTGCAATCCACCGAGATGCAGTCTCGAAGTCGCTGTAATGTAAGAATGGGGCAATTGATCGAATTCCAAGCCCTGCTCATAGCGCTCAATCGCCTCTAATGTGTCCCCCGCAGCTCTGAGTCTGCCTGCCTGTATGAAAAGCAGCAAACCACTGCACACTGCAGTTTCAGTTTCCAGCCTTCTTGTCCACTCACTCACCACAGCGTCTCCTTCCTGCCGTTGATCCAATTGATAGTAGGAACTGGACAGGTAATATAGCAGCTGCAGTAACTCGATGCTGTTCGTATCTTTCCTCCACGTCCGTAGAGTGTGCTCGCATAGAGTGGCTGCATTCTGCCACTGCATAGTCTGGAAGTAGAGTTCTGCAAGTGCACTGTGCAGTTGAGCGGAGAGGGGGAAATGCGGGTTAGGACACAGACCTCGCTTGAGCTCGGCTTCTGCCTCGTCTCGCCTGCCAAAGTGAGCAAAGACAGGGCCGAGTTGCAGGCTGAGTTCAGGGTTTCCGGCTTCTTGGTAAGCCGTGAGTTCCTTGGCTTGCTGCAAAAGAGCCAAGGCGCTGAGGTAGTCGCCTGCTTCTCGGGCTGTCTGTCCAGTGATCAGGTACTCTCCGGTGGTTAGAGCGGCTTTGTGTGAGTGTCGAATGCATATAGGCGGAGACGCACTGTCGGGTCTACTCTGTTCCTCCACTATTACAAAGGGCTGTAACTCTTCATCAGAAGTGCCGAGTGGAGGGGATATGCAAGGGCTCTCGGAAGGATCCAGCTTGACTTGCTCAGCCAGAGAAGGCACACTTAACTCGCAATGGGCCAATAGAATCTCCGTTAATGCGGCTTCAAAGTTCCCGATAGTGGCTCTAAGGAGCGGCTCTGAGGACAGAGTTTGACACATAGTCCTGTCATCTGAGTTTAACTCGCATCTTTTGTCTCTGCCGAACTCAACCAAATTTCTCCTTCTTTGACTGAGTGTTTGCCTGATAATTTGGTGTTTGTCCACAGCTGTCTCTATCATTCGTTTGAAGCTGGCTTTGACAGTCCTCACAGCTTCAGTTTCCGCCTGCTGCAACTGACCGCGAATCGCAGCTAATTCCTCGTCACTCCTAGCTTCCAGTCTAGTAACGTTGGCAAGTCCTGCCTTCATCTCGTCTTGTCTTTGTTCATAGAGAGGACCGTCTGTTGCCGACTCCACAAATGTGAAAGCAGAGATGGGGAAGAAAGCCACTCCACTGCCTATCTGGTCGAACATGTGGCAGTGGCAGGCCTTCTTGCGTCCTTGGCGAAAGCCGAATACACTCGCTGGTTCGCTGCATTCTGGGGAATCGCATGGTAGCGTCTTTTCAGCCATCCTATTATTAGAACTACCGAAGAGAAGGCAAAGCAGACCTAGGAGACGGAAATTACAGCAGGTGGGAAGTCAGTGTTCGTGGCGCGAAAACAAGGGAAAATATGGCGAAAGAATAATATGCCTGTAGTTCGTTCTCAGCAACTTGAGGCAGTTCATATCAATGCTGCTTCAAGAATGCATTTTCTCCAGCAGCACTGCGCTGATTGCGCTTTTCAAAGACTGGATACGAAGCTGTGAGGACCGAGACGGAAGTAATGCTGTGCAATTCTCCTCAAGTCCGAAAGAATCGCATTTCCGGTTATTTTCATGCTAGTGCCAGAGTTAGGAGCTCTTACATAGGAGAGATTATCGTAACATTGTTCTCTGTCGCAAGTAGGTAGGCTGTCTGGTAGATAGTGCCCAGCACCGACTGAATGCCCAGCATCGCCATCACCTGCAAGTCCGACAAACTCCTCAGAGCCAAGCCACCTCAAACTCCCAAGGCTAGCCATCCCGAAAGAGTACAGTGCAGCCGCAGTGGCTGACCTCTTGGACAGATAATAGGTGGCTACTATCGACAGTCCGAAGTTGAGGCCAGCGAAGCACACAGTAAAAGCCCTCAAGATCCGCATTTTCATTCTTCTTCTCGGATTTCGAGTTTGCCTTCCTCTCCAGGGGAGCCGTCTGCGAGGAACACGTTGCTTCTAAGGTTGTCTAGGATGTCTCCTGCCTCTATTCAGGGGAATGCGAGCTGCTTGCCGCAGCCTCTCTTGAATACCGGAAGAGGCGGGATTGGTGCGACAGCTGACTGAACCCTTGAAAGCACTTCAATTGGGCAAAGATATTTCTGCTTGGCTGTCGTGTGGCGGAACTGACCCAGGACTCAAGTGTCTCGGTTTCCTAGTTCTCCCAGAGATTCCTCTCCTTTTCCTTCATGACGTAGTGTTGGAAAGCCGTCTCTTCAGAGGGCAGAACTTGACGAGTCGAACGCACCAATCACTAAAATGGAGAGCGGGATGTGATGTCCTTAGAGAAAACAAGTCGTAGAAGCGGTAATAAGCACAGCTGCATTGATCCAATTTGCTCAGAGACAAGAAGGAATGCAACTACACTTACTTTTTAGCCACAGAGACCTATTGAGTCACAGAACTGAGGTATAATATCTGTTCCAAGTCGATTCCTCTTAAAAGGCTTCGTACTACATCAAGCTTCAACTCTCCTTTATAGGGCGAAACCGTATAGTGGCTAGTCAGATTTGAACCGCCCAGCTATTTCTACAAGAAATCGACTATATTGCCTGCTAAGGGAAATGAAGCATGGCATCCCAACAAACTGATTACATCCCACTCCTCCTTCTTCCAACACTACAGAAAAGTGGAAGTCTTCAAACTGAAGCTCTCCACTTGTGCAGTTGGGCCTCCGATTAGGTAGAGTGTATTTAGGAACTGGCAAGGAGTAAAGCCACTTCGGGCGTATTTCATGGTTTGCGGCATTATGCGCCAAGAGTCACGAGCCAACGAGTAAATCTGGAAAGTGCAGAAAGGATCCATGTAACCACCACCAAAGGCAAGTACTGAGTTATTCGCCTGATCGTAGTACACACCAGGCTCTCCTTTCACGAGCATATCTGCAAGATATGTTACTTTCCCTGATATGTCTACAGCACAAGTGGTGTTGACATTGGTAGTGTCAGTACCGAATAGTCCAGCTAGGAACGCTTTGCGAGGTGAAAGCATCAAATAAGCTTCCGCGTTTGTAACTCTCAGAAATGGAGTTGCCAACTGTGTTTGTTTTCAAGTCCTCGTGCCCACATCAATGATGCACACTTGATTACAAGAAACTCGCGTGAGGAAGGGGCCTTCGAGGTAATAGTGCACTTCTCGTATGATATTCACACACAAACGAGCGGGGAGATGAAGGCGAATCCACAGCAATAACACAGTTGCATGCGGTCGTCTGGGCTCGATCATATTTATTATAGTGTTGGTTTGAACGAATGTATGGATATCAAGAAAATGAATGATAATTGGCTCATATCAAGCAGCTTTAGAACGAATTATGAGGCTTAATCTTGGTATAGAATGAGAAAGATTATAAATCTCAACAAAGTCTTGAATATATGCACTTTTGCCCATTGACGATATTAGAACCTGTGATAAACAGGGAGCACTGCCTTAGTCTTTTCAAGGTAAATACTCGTATTCTCCGTACATAGACTGTAAGGTGCAGCGACTAAACGTTCCCCTTCTTCATGTCTTCAGTGAATGAAAGCGGTTTCACCATTGAGGAAATACGGTATAGGACCGTTCTGACTAGCCAGAAAACGGCCTTAATCTGACCACGAAGATACAAATAAAAGCCATTTTACATAAGGCTTTAGGACTAATAACAGAGTGCCATCAAGAACGTTGCGCACTTGGAAGAATTAGAGTATTGGTACAATTTAAATCTGCTTGGAACTTGCATTCTCCACACTACGTTAAGACGCAGTATCAGAGGTGGAAGAACGTGCCTTATTATTCGAGTTTCTACACCTTCAGTTGCCCGCTTTCAGTAAGTAAAGCTTTATTCGTGAATATTGCGGACCAGGACAGGTTAAAGGGAACGAATAGTTAGGATTTGTCTTGGAGATTAAATGCTGGAGTTCTACATTACAGATAGCAATACAGGATCTGGCAGAACACTATCAGAGCGCAGTGTTTTGTTCCTCCAGGTGATTACAACGACTGTGTACTAGTCTCAAGCGCTTGGCTATCAAACTCAGTGACTTAGAATTGTAAAGCTGTTTGATTTGCAGCATGCAAGAAGTGCAGTGGCTTGAACTTCCACCGAGATTTCGGCTGCATTGTAGTCGCCTATGTTTACCTGAAATGAGGAGTTGTGCACTACCAGCCTGGATTCAGACTCCCACTCCCTGTAAAGAGACAGACACTACCATATTCTCAGGTCATTTTCGTAGGAGGCCCAGTTCGGACAAAGCATGGGCAAGTCAGGAGTGCTCACAGTGTACTTAAACACCTGCATTCTTAGTAGACCGAGTCCATATAGCCCTCCCCAGTGCACTCCCAGGCTCCCTGGCCCAGACAGAGGTTGGCCTCTTGGATGGCTGTGTCTATAGCCAGCTCTATCTTCCTTGTCTGCAGTTGCTGTAGACAAGTGCGGTACTCCACCAAGTAGTTGAACAAATCCCAACACGGGCTAACTTTCAAAGAAATCTTACTACAAAGTAGGGTAAAACCCAAATCTAGGATTTGCACCAAAAGAAGTAATCTATCTTATTCGCGTAAATGAAGTGCCGATATCTTCTTAACTTCTTCTGTCGTCAAGTTTAGTTCAAATATGTTGAAATTATCGTATGCTTGGGGAATATAGCAGAAATTCCCTGATATCACTGGGTTCATGTTCCCACACACATAATTCCAGCTATGATTTTGTTCACTGAACTGTCCCGCTTCCACTTCTCTTAGCATTTTCCCGCACAGCAGAATTACAAGTCGTCCTTTAACTTCAACAGAACTCGAATGACTATAATCCAGTGAGAGAGGCAGCGCATCAAATGTCTCAGACTCACAGTGAAACACTTCGCAGTTAGCAGTTTTCCCGCCGAGTAAATAAATTGAGCCTTCGTGTACACAAGGGTTGAAGGAACTGCGCGGAGACAGCATATCACTTCCTTGGATCCACGGCTCACTTTCTGCATCTTCCAAACTCAGTTTCTCAGTCGATGAGATGTCTTGATCTGCAGAGACTCCGCCAAAGACGTAACAGCGTTCTTTCACAGCAATGCTGCCATGCCACTTCCTCTTCACATTCATACACGCCAGCACACTCACTCGTCCCGACTGCTGGACTTTGAAAGCCACATCGTAATCATCACTGGCATCTGAATTGAAATTAACACCTGCTCCTCCTCCAGTGCAGATGAAGTAGCCTTCGGAAGCCAGTGCCCAGGAAGAACTTTTATCCACAAGAATTCGCGAAGTGAGCTGAACACTTCGCCACATGCGGCTTTTGGGGAGAAAAAGATGCAGTGTGGTGGGCGCAATGAGTGCAGGAAGGCGGCGACAAAAGCGATACACGTCTTTGAAGGAAGAGAGGTCCGAGTTAGTTTCCAGGTCCAAGCTCTCCACATAGGCCCGCCACAGTTCCTCAGAACTTGCCGCTTTGTGCCAGACCCGAGACACCACAGCTGTGCTAAGAAGGCTGTCTTTCGGCGCCACCCACTTCGTCACCTCGAGAACAGATCGATAAGTTGCCATATTCACTTCTTCTCAGGCAACGTATGACTCGGAAGGCTAGCACAGGAGTGGGAGTCCTAGAGTTAGATTAATGGATGGCGCCGTCGACACGAGCGATGTGGAGGAACAGGTCAATCATGCGGCTGGAGTAGCCCCACTCGTTGTCGTACCAGGAGACCAGCTTGACGAAGTTCTTGTTGAGGGAGATGCCGGCCTTGGCGTCCACAATGCTTGAACGAGAATCGCCCACGAAGTCTTGCGACACCACTTCTTCACTCACTACGCCGAGGATGCCGCGCATAGGGCCATCGGCAGCTTCCTTGAGGGCGGCGATGATTTCGTCGTAGGAGGCTTCTCTGGCAATGCGGACTGTGAGGTCGACCACCGACACGTTGGCAGTGGGCACACGGAAGGACATGCCAGTCAGCTTACCGTTCAGTTCAGGGATGACCTTGCCTACAGCCTTGGCAGCACCAGTGGAGGCAGGGATAATGTTAGCGCTCGCTGTGCGGCCCGCACGCCAGTCCTTGCCGCCCTTGGAGGCGCCGTCGACAGTGAGTTGAGTGGCGGTCATGGCGTGCACAGTGGTCATGAGGCCTTCCACAATGCCGAACTTGTCGTTGACGACCTTGGCCACTGGAGCTAGGCAGTTGGTGGTGCAGGAGGCGTTGCTCAGCACTTGCAGTTCCTTCTTGTACTTGTCGTGGTTCACACCCATCACGAACATCGGGACGTCGTCCTTCGGCGGAGCGGAGAGGATGCACTTCCGAGCACCGGCGGCGATGTGCTTGAGCAGATGCTCCTTCTTGGTGAAGGCGCCTGTGCACTCAGCGACGTAGCCAATGCTGTTGGTGCCCCAAGGCAATGCCTCAGGCACCTTCTCAGAGAAGACCTTGATTTCCTTGCCATTGACGAGCAGGCTCTTTTCCTTGGCCTCGATGTGGCCCTTGAACTGGCCATGTACGGAGTCGTACTTGAGGAGGTAGGCCATGTACTTGGTGTCCATGAAAGGGTCGTTAATGCCGGCCAAGTCCACTTTAGGGTTGGCCAGGGCTGCCCGGGCTACTAGTCTGCCGATGCGGCCGAACCCGTTGATACCAATACGGAGCTGCCCAGCCATTAATTATTGCACGCCATTGCCTAGTCTAGTTCTCGCCGAACACCACCTTGAAGATGGATCTGTAGGTTTGCTTGATGTTCGTTGCATCTGTCTGGTAGAACCCCATCATCACACTCATGGAAAGCGCGAATAGCAGCACTTCTCCAAGTGGGAGATTTCGCATCCATCCCCTTTGCACGGTCATGTTCCATCCTGCCTCCACTGCGCGCGGGAGCAGGTAGAGAGCCAGCTCCGTGCGGCGACTCGGCGTTTCCAACCCCACCGACAGAGACCCCATCATCACTGCGAGAACCCAGGTTAGCGCCCGGTACCCAAAAAGCCGCCCAAAGCGGCACAGGAAATACTTCGCCAGGAACCCAAACATCGCGATGAAGCTGCAGGACCTGCCAATGCTCAGCAGCACTCTCTGCAAGTGGTGAACTGGGTCCTTCAAAAGCGCCTTCAGCTTGAATAGCACCAGTGGAGCCAAGTGCACCGGGGCATACACTTTAATTGCCAGCTTGAACACAGAGATAAAGCGCCTCATTGCATTGACTTCACAGCTGCTAGGGTGGAAAGCCTCGCAGGGCACGAACTCGCCTCTGAGAACAGCAGCGATGTGCTCCGCTGTGAAGGGCTTTTCCATAACAATGTCCAAGCGTACTTGGCTGCAGGTCGCCAAGTGTCTGGGTGCGCGAGAACTCCTCCTCACCTTCGCCTTGGTGTGCCGCCAGTTTGCGAGGCTCACAGACACTGCAGAGCTGTGGAGTGCCCTGTGCAGAAGCTACGGCTTTGGAGCAATTAAGCCGAAGCACGTGTCTTCCTATAAACTTATGTTTCGCTGCGCAGTACGGAGCAGAAGACTGCTGGCGCTGCAAGACTGGCAAGGGTCTGTGCAAGTCTTTGACGGACAGAAGTGGCAGCGACCCAGTCTGAAAGCACCGCCTTGGGCAGAATGGCTGCAGTGTCTCTACGACGGCAGTGTCATCGGGGCAACTAACACGGGACTGTTTTGGCTAGACCAGCAAGGCTCTCGTGACCTGCCCGCTGCACTGATTGACCGCCTAGCCCCTGGCCGTGTATGCACTGTGGAATGCTTATATCTCTTCGGAGGAGTGAATCTGAGTTCAGCTGAAAGTTTGAAGCTTGGAGAGCAGGTCTGGACGAATCTTCCAGATATGCCACTGACTCTGGCTCATTTCCAGCCTTGTCAGCACAGATGCCTGCTCCTGCTCGCAGCTCGAGGCCTGACTCTGCAGTACTTCGACACCAAAAGGGCAATGTACGATAGCTATTTATTGGAGATGGAGCTGTGGAGCGCTGGGTTCGCAGACAGCGAGTCGGAAATTTACATTTTGACTCCCAACGCTTTGGTGGCAGTGGGTGTGAGCATCGCCTCCTACCGCTCCTGCCAACTTCTACGCCAGCGCACCAGTGTTGCGGCAATCTACCAGCGAGGTCAAATCTTCTTCAGTGAGAGCTTGGCCCGCACAGTGGTGGTCAAGCGCTTCGACCCTGAGTCCCTGAGCATCCGCCTCTTCCTGCCCTCCAGTTTCTAGTGTAGTAACCATGGTGAGACAGAAGAGCGCACTGCAAGTGCTGAACTCATTACGAGCCTAAGCGACTCCGCTCCAGCAGCCGCCAATGACAGCGCAGAGAGTCCGCAGAGTGAGGCAGCTTCAGTGCAGCACTCGCTTCACGCCAGAACTTCAGCGAAGCAGTAGAGCCCCGGTGGTTGCGTACGTAGTGCTGCATACGGTCTTCGTCGCTCTTGCTGTAGGCATGCCGAGTCTGGACCTTCATGAGTTAATAGCCATCGAACGAACGGCTACCTATCTCACACTAGAAAAGGCGGCATCTGACACACTGTTCAGGCTTGGGCTCCTCGGGTGCAGGCTGGCGGCCGAGCAGTCTTTCCAGCGCGTTGATGCGGGAGTCCAAGGCGTGGTTGCTGTTGGCCAGCAAATCCATTTCAGCAGTCATTTGCTCGATGGTCTGTTGGCGCCCGTCCAGCTGCTCAACGTACCAGTCAATCTGCTTCTTCATGTCCTGCATCTCCGCGTCATAGGCGAGAACTTGAGACTGGTATCTCTCAAGGATGCCATTGGAAGTGTTGAGGATGCGCTCTGAAGCTTGGGTTGGGGATTGGACTGTTTGTTTGGCCTTGATGTCTGTGAGGATGTTCTTCACAGAAACCAGCAGTGCCTCTGCTGCTATATCAGAGGGTCTGCTGCACTGACGGCAAGTGACTCCCTCGGCTAGCTGCGTACTGCAGTTGGAACACACTGCCTTTCCACATGCACGACACTTCAGTTGCTTCGGTTTCTTTCCACGACTCACAGCTCCGCATCCGCTACAGGTCTGTTCTGACATTTCTCTGTTGCTGGAGAGTGCTAACTAGACTAAAGCTTGCGCATCTTGATGACTTCCGGATACTGCTCCGCTGTGGCGCTGACATGGCGTTTGATTTTGAGTTTGTCTTTGAAGACCTTGGTCATAGCCTGTCCGAGAAAGAAAGAGGCCTGGAAGCGACTTTCCACCTGCATGAGTTGTTCGTGATCCTCCCAATGCGTGCGCATGAACTCCACATAGCTCAGCCACAGTTCCATCTTGTGGTCCTTCGCCATCTGCGACACGAGAGCCCGCTCATAGGCTGCACGGATGCTCTCGTTACGGGTCGGATTTGCGGGCATGAGACGCAGGTACTGCACGTAGGCAAGGTAGAGCTGCTTGTTGTCAGTGTGCAGGTGAGTTTCGAGTGTGTGAATGGCAGCGGGCAGGTCCAGCAGCAGTTGGTGTTGAAAGCGAGCGTAGTGCACTGCCAAGTGAGCCAGTGCCTGCGTGTTTCCGCGAGCCACGAGCAAGGCCTCCGCATAGAGCTTCTGCACTTGATCCAGCCTGCCCTGTCTCCGCTCCAAGTTGAGATGTTTGAGCAGTGCACTGAGCAGCCCTGGCTGGATTGTCTGGTACACATGCATATACAGTCTTCTGGCTTCGTCCAGGTTTCCGATCACTTCCTCGAAGTAGCCTTGGGACAGGAACAAGTCAGGCCTGCGGAATAGGAATTTCGAGTTGGCTTTCTGGTATAGGGCTCGGGCGGCGTCGATTCCCTGCACTCGCTCCATATACTGGGCGTACCTGCACCAGAACTCGGCGTACAGACAGGCAGGCACGACACAGCGCTCGTACAGAAGAGTGATCAGTGTTGGGTCGCCTTCTTGTTCCTCGAACTCCAGATATAGGCGCCAGTTCTGCAGCTGCTCATCGTCCAAAGGCTTGGCGTGAAAGAAGGAGCGCTTGATGCCGCTTTCAAATGACTTGCGCTTGTTAGCCTCTATGACCGTGTGCTCATACAGTGCCAGCGCTTTGTCCAACACTCTCTTCTTAGCCAGTTCCAGCTCTGCAGGGTAGTCAGGGGCGTGAATATCTAACTCCGGCTGTCCCAACTCAGGGAGTTTTCGAGCAGGCGACTCTATGAATGCCTTGAAGCGGGTGAAGTACTCGTAGAGCTTGGCAATGGGCAGCTGCAGCAGACGCAGGAACAGGGCACACACTAGGTCGGGGTGCTTGTAGTGCTTTTCCATGTCCAGGTAGCGGTCCCAGAGGAGATTCGCAGTGTGCACTCTGCCGCACGCGTGCACCGCCTTCTCAAAAGCACTAGATAAGCCTTACCTGCGGGTCTCGCTTTCATTGCCTGCTTGCATCTTCCACTCGCAGTACCTCACCCACAGCTCCACATTCACAGGCAAGCATTCAAAGGCCTCTTTGAACACTGCCTCCGCTTCCTCTGTCGTTGTATGTGCGATGTAGTAGTCCGCCAACTTCCTCCAGTAGCCGAAGCACTGAGGGAACTCTTGCAAGAACTGGCGGTACACGTCACGACTGAGGTCGGGAGACTTGTAGCCTTCGACATGCTTGATGAGGTCGAGCCAGCGGTCGAAGAGCAGAGGGTCGGCTTGGACGAGGGCGCGGAGGCGCTTTTCGTCCTGCTTTTCCTGGGTTTCGAAGTTATTGGCGAAGTCTTGGGAAAGGACGGAAGTCATAATGAAGGCTTAGCTAAGGGATGTAGATGTAAAGTGTCCTGTCGTTTTCATCCCGCTTCAAGTACTCCCGCTGAATGAGACTTTCAATCTGCTCCTTGATAATCGTGGGCTGGGGCTTGAAATGCGTGACCTGCCTCATCACTTCAGTAAGCAGCTCCTGGTGCTTGATAGTCCTGCGACTCTTGGCAATGCGCACAATCACACAGTCTACTACGTTCTTGCGCTCCTGCTCCACTGCCTTGTCATCGACCTTCTCGGCGCCCTCTTCCTTCTTCACCTTCTTCGGGATGAAGTTGACTCGAAGAGTGCTGCAGGTGAATTCTGCACACACAGAGAACTCATCAGTGTCCTCAAGGTTCTTGCCCTTACTTTGCTTCATGAGCAGGCGATTTTTGGGATTGAAGAAGTTGATCAAGTGGGCCTTGATGGTTTTGTCCGTGAGTTTAGTGGTTTCGCGGATTTGATTGATGGTTAGAGCTGGCTGGCGGTTAAGTAGGAGTAGGATAGCAGCTTGGTAGGGGTTGACGATGAGCGTGTAGCGCTTGACAGCAAAGCTAGTGGTCAACTCGCACTGGCCGAAGCCTAACAGCCAGGTCAAATTGCGACCGTGGTGTTTGCCTGCATAATACCCCTCGAAGCGGTTTTTGCAGGGCAGCAGTTCCTGCGGGATAGTGCATGGCTCCACGTTCTGGTCTGGCCAGCACCCGTTTCTGAGCACCTGCACCTGCAGCGCCACTCCGCCCGGAGCTCCTCCGTCAGCGCCTCTGCGGAACTCGTCCATCATGGTTTTGGAGATGTGGATGTCTTGGAACATGTTGGAGATGCGGTTCACGATGTTGTGCCCGCACTCCACTTTCAACTTCCCAATCATCTTCTGCTCTGCTTCGTCAGACACGCTGAGTCCGTCCAACAGTCTTTTCGAGAGGTAGCGGGTGTAGTTGCGGATGAAGACGTCACGGTCGTGCAGACATACGAAGAGACGGATGATTGCATCCAGTCGCTGTTCCGTCTCCTGCTCAGAAATGCCCTTGAGTCCCTTTCTCATTTCCATGTCGCAGTAGGAGGCAATGTAGGGCGCTGACAACTTGTTCTTATTCATGAAGTTCTGGAAAGACTGGTCCCGCTGCCGCTGGAACTTCTGGTGATTATCGAAGGAGTACTCGACCATGCTGTCAACTTCCCCCTTGAGGTTGAGCAGTGCTTTGGTGTACTCCACAGCGTCTTCCTGCAGCTGCTGGTCCACCACAATCAAACTCCCACGGCTTTCAATGTAAGGCCCCATTTTGCCAGTGATGTAATCTAGTGTGGTTTCAATGCGCTTGAAGATGCTGAACATCTGCTTCAACTCATCACGCTTGTCATGTTTGAACATCTCCGTGCAGCCGGTGCCTTCCAAGTCCACGAGAGTCTGCGCGTGTCTCAGAATCACTTCATTTTGGACTTTATCGAGCAGGTGACTTTTGGTCTTGGGGTCTAGGTATTTGTCTGCGCGGTTTTCTTCGTCTTCCAGCGCTTTTCGGGCAGCTTGCACGTACTCGGGGCAGCTGAGGGAGGAAATCCAGCCTGAGGTCTTTGCAGCGTAGTGCAGGCGCGAGTCCTCCAGGAACTCGGTTTCGAAGTAGCGGTTGTAGTAGTCGTAGTTGGACACGCCTTCGTAGACCAGGCGCTGGTCGTTGCCACTGCTGACCTTGGAGATTTTGACTTCCGTGAGTCCCACCTGAATGAAGGGAAGAACCGAACTCTTCACTCTGTCCCGATCTATCAGCTGTCCGTCCCGTTCCTTAGTGATTTGGTCAATGATGGCCACTTTGATTTTTTGGTGGTACACATCGATGACTCGCTCTCGGAAGATATTGAGTCCGGCCTGGAACAAAGGGTGCACCTTGCTGTCGTGGTCCTTCGTCTTGTTCTTCACGAAGTACCGGTCCAGGTAGTAGAAGATCTTGTGCAGCCAATGCACCAGGATCTTGTGGTTTTCCCAGCGGTGGACAAGCGCGGAAAGCATGAACTCGCCTGACAGCGACCCGATCTCAGCAGCTACCTTGGTATTGACGTACGTAGTGATAGTGTTGATGTAGTACTTGTAAAGTTCCTCTGCGCAGTTGTCTTGATCTGCGAGGTTGACGACAATGGTGTAGGCCTGCATGCTGGTGCGGTTGCTTTTATTCTCGAACACGCCAGTGTCCAAGTAGTTTATCAGGTTGTGCGTGTACTCGCGCTCGATCTGGTCTAGACCCTGCCGCAGTCCTGGCCCCGACATTATGTTTATGGCCAATATCCGTCCTCGGAACCAGCCGGAACCAATAATGTAGACTAAGCACAACGCCTACGCCTGCTCCCGAAACTGCCCACTCTATACACAGCTCCTTCTATCCTCTTGACACCCCTACGAGTAGTTTGTGTCCACTAGTGGTGGGAGGCTAAGTCTCTACCTACATATGCATCACTAGCGCAGACAGTGTGTATGTAAGGCTTTAACTAGGCAAGGCGAGGTAGGTAGGCACACTGGCTTCATCTTCCAGCAGCTTGGCTCGGTAGTAACAGGCTGCGAGTCCGCACTGGCCGAGTCCCACTGCCAAGGCGCCCAGACTGCCTGCTTCGTATTGTAACTGGCCTTCTAGCGACCCTGCCAATGCGCACCATAGTAGGAAAGCCCCCAGCATCAGCACAGGCGCCACTAGGTGCAGAAACTCGAACTTCGCCCACCACCAGGCCCGATAGTGCAGAGTAGCATACAAATTGGCTGTGTTGTGCACGCCTGCAAGCAGTCCCACCACCCACAGACACTTGAAAGCCACTCCAGCCACATAGAAGCGCTCGAGAGCGAGACATACCAAATCACTCACTTGCAGGAAACACTCAGAAGTGGACACGGAGCGCAGAGACACCCACTGGTCACTGAGCAGCACTCGGTCCAGACCGAGCTGCACGTCTTCATATATAAACCAGAGCGGTACCAGCAAGAGGAGTACGCCGATGGCCAGACTGAGGGCATTGAGCCACTGCAACCTCAGAAAGTGCTTCCGTGTGCTTTCGTAAGCTGCGGCTTGCACCAGTGGATCTAGCGAAAACCGCGGCTTCGGCAGTTCTTCCTCCTCCTTGTCCAGGACATCGTCTCTCATGCTACTCAGCTCCATGTCCTCTATTACAGCCAGTGTCTCCTACAGCAATTTCTCGCTTTGAATCTCACCTCCTACATGGCTCTTGCCATTTCCGTGGCTGTAGCGAATTAATAGTAATTATGGAGCAGAATAAGGAGAACCCGGCCAGGCTTCAAGCAGCTCTGCATCAACGCATTTTGGAGGCGGTTCGAGTGACGCCTACTACTCCCGCTCTGTATGGAAGGCGGATGTCCATTGCGGAGGGCTCTAAAGAGCCGGCTAAGGAGAACGCCAAGTTGTAAGAACTAGTGCTATTGTACGCTAAGTTAGCCTGTCTGCGGCAGTGAGAGAGCAGTCTCGCCCTGCCTGACCTGATGCGATCTAGTGTAACTCACACTCAGTACCAAGACACCCACAAGAATTACTTCATTCACATCCAGCCTGTACCGCTTCTAGGCAGTCCGCAGTCTCTCAGTCAGCTCCACTCTACTCGTGCTACAGCAATAGAAATGAAAGCCACTGCATTGCATGAGGCCTGCAGAGCTGCCGATTTCGCAGCTGTCCAGGCCGTGCTCACTCAGGCTCCCGACCTCGTCAACTCACAGGATAGAGGCTGGACTGCACTGGGCCAAGCAGTCACCAGTGGGCAGGTGTCTATAGTCAATGAGTTATTGAAGGCTGGAGCGGACCCTGACCTGCCATGCATCGGAGTTCCCCCTCTCCTGCAAGCAGTGGCGCTGCTGCAGTTGCCTCTAGTGGAGCTCTTGCTGGCAAGTGGAGCAGACCCCAATCTCGCCAGCTCAGAGGGAGAGCGACCACTCCAACTGGCCACTGTGCGACGCCGACTAGACCTGATGGAGGCACTGCTGTGCAAAGGCGCAGACCCAGACCTTGAGACTCAGAACCACACTCCTGTGGAGATTGCGGCTGCACTCGACTTCACTGCAGGCATTCAGCTGCTCTACCAGTACCGAGCCTCGCCCTTGCCCACTCGGAAGCGCCCTCTCCTCACTTGCACAGTCCAGCCCACTACCCTGCTTTCCAGTGCCTCCACTCGAGGCAGCTGTGACCTCGACCAGGGCATCTTCTCCGTCCTTTCAGCTCACAACGCCTTGCCAGAGACTGAGGAGCCAACCAGCCTTTCGGTCTCAACTCGCCTTTCAATGAGCAGAGACACCACTCTGGGGGAATGGCTGCACGACCTGAGCCTAGACGCTGTTTATGAGAAACTGCTGGACAGCGGCTTTGATTCGCTGGAAGAGCTGCTAGCGGAGCAGCGTTCTGGCCTGCGACTAAGCGAGGAGCAGCTCGACGACATCGGAATTTCTCAAATCGGACAGCAGCGGATTCTGCTCGCAGGGTTGGAACTGGAGGAGCGCTGTCCTGAGCCCTTGCCTCCCACCTGTCTACGAGTGTCCTGCACTCCCCTGTCGCCCTCACTGGGCAAGTGGCTTGCCAGTTTGGGACTGGACAGCTATATCTTTCTATTCGAAGCTTCAGGTTTGGGCAATTTCGGACAAATTCTGGGCTTAATGGGGACTTCATATAGGATAACAGAAGACACTCTGGCGGAAATCGGCATTCGGAAGCTCGGTCACAGACACCGCATCCTGGGCAGCATACTGGCCCTCGCCCACGACACAGACTCCGTGGCTCTGCTCTTCATGTCTGGCCATCTCCGCTCTCACCCCTCCCAGCCCGCGAAGTGCGCTCTCATGTAGTGTTAAAGCTAGTGTATCTGTGCACTGTGCTGCAGAATGGAAGACAGGTTGTCTGCGAGGAACCTGGCTTCTGGGTCAGTCCTGCTGTCGAGACTGCGCACTCGCCTGGCTAAGCAAGCTACCAAGGGACTGCTACGACTCACTGCCACTTGTCCGCCCGCTACTAACTTCTGCAGCAGTACTGCCAGACACTCCTCCAGCTCTGCCTCTATCCCTTCCCTCTGGATTGCTTCCAACAACGGCTGTTTAGTGCTTACTTCGTATGAAAAGTTCGCTGCATGCTGCGCAAAAGACGCATGCATCGACACAAGTAGTAGAATTTGACAACTGAGCGAGGCTAAGTTCTGGGCAGGACTAGTAGCCAGTGCAATAATTGCCTGCAGGCTCTGGTTTCCTAACAGATATTCACATACTTTGGACTTATCTCGCAAGTCAGATACTTGAGCTTTAATAGTGCGCAGAGCCTGAGTGACTTTGGTGCAAGTGCCGAGGAGCAGGGTGAGCACGGCTGTTTGCAAGGGCAGTGGAAAGAGGGCGGATTTAGGCTTGGCCAATAAGGTCACAGCTGCACTTTGTACTCGTTCACTGGCGAATAGCCGGTACAAGGGAGATCCTTGAGGTTCTGATTTAGGCTTAATGGCGAGTTTCTTCCGCCATAGGTCGGTAGTGGGTTGGAAATCTAGCATATTGGGATACTGCAAGCGGCTTTCTGGCATGCAATGCTCAGCGAACACTGAAACTATCATAGCATGCAGCAAGCCAATAACGGTTTCTCCCCGGTCTGCCTTACTCAGCACAGGCAGTGCTTCTATCAACTTCGGGACCAGTGCATTGAAGCCAGGGTAGAGCAGCTTCCCCAGTCCTCCACTATGCATCCGAGACTCGGTGTACACTGGAAAAGTGTCTCGCAAAGTAGTGAAAAGCACTGTAAAAAGAGAGGCTAGAAGGTTGATTTCAGGTGCTGCAGAGACAGGCTCTGCCTGCACTATGGCGGGCTGAGCAATGGGTACTGGCACAGGCTCAGGTATTTTCGCTTTCTGAGCTTTCAGATCCGTAACTACCTGTTCCAAGTGCATACTTTTAGCCTTGGTCTTGCCCAGGTCCTCGGAAAGTCTCTGCACTTGTATTTTATGGCTGTCCAGCTCTCCTTCCAAAGCTGCGCATTTGGCCTTTAGGTGTTCATTGGTCTTTTCCAGCGACATCGCTCGAGCCTTTAGTCGGACTTCTCCTTGGCTTTTGGGTTCTGGCTTAGCCTTTTCCAGGGCTTGTGCCTTTGCCCTAAGCGCTCTGAAGTGTTCGTTGACAGTCCTTTCCAGACTTTGCAGCTTCCGAACCTCTGCCGAAGCCTGACTCTTCACCAACTGCAAAGCCTCTTCCGCCATTTGCTCCAGCGCCGCTCGCATGTGGGAAGCAAGCTGCTGCTCTCGCAGCTGCAAGGCTCTGCTTTTGGCTTCAAAGGCAGTTTCTTTCTCCGCCAAGTCCTTGGATTTGCGTGTGAGCAGTGCACTCAACTCCGTCATTTCCGACACAATGACGGAGTTGACTTCTTCCTTTTCCTCTTGTTTGGAAAGCGTGAGTCTGTCAGCCAGGGAAGTGAGTGCGCCAGTCAGCCCCACTTCTTGTGTGAATGTTTGCAGTCTGTTCAACGATATATACTCTGGATCTACAGTCAAGCGCTCCACCAGTTCCTCTCGAAACCCTTCCATCTGCAGCAAATCCGGGTAGTCCAGTTCCAAGCAAGACATGAATTCAGCAGTTCGAACTTGGGTTTGGCCGGGCAAGTAGTTGTTCATGAAGTCCAGCACCTCGCCAGATGTGAGGTAGTCCTCCAAGGCCAGGTCGTCTTTGCCTTCCAAGTCGATTTCCCGGAGAGTCGAGCTGTGTGAGTCTTCATTGAGAGAGGAAAGGTCGGAATGGTGCTGGCGGGCCAGGGTTTCCAACTCCCGCAGGAGAGAGTCAGGCTGTCTGAGCGACCGTGCCTGCCAGGCCACCTTCTTAGTCCAGTGACTCATTATGGGCAGGCACCTACTTAGCTAGGTGCTACTGCTTCTGCACAGGCAGGAACAGCTTGAACTCAGGCGGCAGCTCTTCCTCTGAATACAGCCGGTCTGAGAAGTAGATGCGTCTCACTCTGCAGTTCGCGTGGATTTGCACTCTCAGGGTCTCGATGTAGTTGGTGCCGTAGGCTCTGCGGGTGAAGTCGGAAAGGTTGAACTGGATCTGGTTCCACCCTTCGTCCAGCCGCATGGGCATAGTGCAAATGAAGGGCTTCACGCGAGTTGTGCTTTGGTAGTTGGAGGCTCGGAACCTACGGCGCACGTTCTTATCATCGAGCACTTGAACCTCAAAGGTAAAGTACTTCTTTAGGTTCTTGATGATCATCACTAGGAACGGCAGCTTTATCCCCAGTGTCTGCTGAGGGTCAGCTGGTGCAGTGACAAAGGTCGTGGACACGTTGGAGCCCATGATTTCCAGCACAGAGCTCTGGATATCTGTGTCTGTGAGTCGCTTGATGTGGCCGTTGCGCACGCTTTTCTCCCAGATTTGCAGTGGCTTGCTGCCGATGCTGTAAAGAATGCTCAGAAACCCCGATTGAAAGGTGTTCGCGAACATCAAATAACTGCTAATGGGACCTAGTGCAGGGCCTGCAGTCACAGGCTGGTCCCAGGCTTTTCAGCTGCTTTGCACAAGCACTGAGCGAGAGAAGTGAGGGAGAAAGCCTGCAGCTGGCCAGATACCCAGGAATTCTCCTGGAAACGTGACAAGTGCATACTGCTGATTGACATCTCCGGAAGCACAGTGAAATCCGCGTAAAGTTTCCTACTTTGGCAATACTGCCTCAAGGGAATTGCAGTGAAGCCTCACTTGCATTTCCTTGTACTCCCAGAGACTACTCCAAGTCTACGTTAAACCCTACACAAAAGCCTTCTAGACTTGATTAGGATTGATAAAGGACCAGCCCTCTATGCGCTGCTGATCCTTTTCCTCCCTTAATTCGCCAAACACAGTCTCGAGTTTGGGCAGGTTTCCTGACTGTAACTTGGGAATGACTGGCAGCGGCGGTCGCAATTGACGTCTCAGCACCGCGTCCCAGTCTATCCCTGCAAAGAAGGGATGGTCCTTGATCTCTGCAGTGCCCAAAGGACCCGACCCCAGGCGGTCGCGAGGGTTGCGCTCCAGCAGCTTCGTGATGAGGTCCTTGACTTCGGGACTGGCTTGCTTGGGGAGACGCAGTTTGCCGTGCTTGATGTTGTGGAACAGCTCGTTTTTGTCGCGGGAGAAGTAGGGCGGAGTGCCCACTACCATTTCGTACAGCAGAGTTCCGAACAAGTACCAGTCCACAGCCTGCTGGTGTCCCTGTCTTCTCAGCACTTCAGGCGCTAGGTACGCCACTGACCCGCAAAAAGACATCGCCACTGCACTCGCCGGTGCATTCTCCTTAGACAGCCCGAAGTCCGTGAGAACTGCGTGCCCCTGCGAGTCAATGAGGACGTTTTCAGGCTTCAAATCCCTGTACAGGATGTTGTTCCTGTGCAGTTCCTCAATGGCCAGGAGAATTTCACATGCATAGATTCTCGCCCGGTCCTCAGTGAGTCTCCTTTCCCGCTGTATGACCTTGCCCATGTCTCCCCCTGGACAGAAGTCCATGATCAGCACTAGTTTTTCCGGTGTCTGGAAGGCGAAGTTCAAATGCACAATGAAGGGGTGCGTTATATACCCCAGGACGTTCCTCTCTGCCAGGGCGTACCGCATCAGTTCCTGTCCTATGATGTTTTCCTTCTTCAGGACTTTCATAGCGAACAGTTGGCCGGAGTCGCGCTTCACCACGAGGTACACTTCGCCGAAAGAGCCCTTGCCCAGGAGCCGCTTGGGCAGGAAATCAGTGTATTCCACTGTTTCAACGTTATTCAGAGCCTTGCTGGAGAGTGAGAAGCGACGTGTGCTGCGCCTACGCACTTGGTCAATAACCGGCAGTTTCATGCGGTCTACCAACAGCCGCTGAGCAGAGGGGCAGGTTTCCGCCTGCGCCAGCAGACGGTCCAGTTCGTCTCGATGGCCTGTGGACTTGGGGTTGGAAGGGCAGTCCTGCACGAAGATCCGCTCATAGTCCAGCCTTCTGAAATCGTAGTAAATTTCGAAGTCTTCGGCTACTGCTCTCGACCCCGCCTCCTGATAAGCAGTTTTCCCGCTCTTATTCTTCAAAGCCACATCCGGACTTTTCCCCAGTAGCCACTCCACCAGCTCTGAAAAGCCTCCTTTGGACGCTACATGCAGCGGCGTGTTGCCCTCTATATCCTGCTCATTGAGTGCAGCTCCAGCATTCACCAATATCTGCACCATGTCTAGAAAGCCCTTGGCTGCAGCGACGTGCAGAGGCGTCCTGCCTGTTTCCGCATGTGCATCCAGGTCGATTTCCTCCGCACACTGCATCAGCACTTTGCACACATCGGTGTGGCCCAGGTCTGCAGCTACATGCAGTGCAGTCCAGTCCCCTTCCCCCTTGAAGTTGATCTGCGCACAAAGGTCTCCGTAGACTCCGTAACTCAGTAAATCCCTGCAAAGGACGGGCTGGTTCTGTTGGGCGGCGGCCCACAACTGGGTGTTCATCTTCTGTTTCTCTGTGCTGGGTGGGAGGTACTAGTAGGTTTCTAAGGACTTGCTGCGGGTGGTCACTAGACGGGTGAGTTTGGGTACGAACTCGGCCTTGTTTTCGTCGCGCAGGTCGAGTTCCTCGCCGGTCATGAGGTTGCGCAGCTTGTAGCGGGCTTCTAAGGAGGACCGAGTAGGGAGGAGAGTGGGACAGTCTGGCATTGGGTCCATCTTCCTCAAATTTACCCACATAGTCTGCTCAGTGCACTAACTAGTGCTGGCCGCAGACCCAGCCTGCCACAGTCTCGCGGACAACTATGGAGTAATAATCAATGGACTCGAGTAAGGGTAGGAATAGCGCTAATGTGTGGGGAGATGCTAGTGATCTTCCCGATGAGGGGTCGTACGCGACCTTCACTCAGCAGTTAGCGCCTTCCTGGACTTGTAAAGCCCACTCAGACTCTGACAATGCTCCTCTCTACGAGCCGCGGTTCATGCCACACCGCTCCGACACCGACTGGGCCGACATCCACACCGTGCACTGGACTCGAGACCTGCTCTCTTCCTTCCGCAAAGACTTCTACAACCCTTCGTCCATCACTCTCGCCCGGTCCGACTCCGAAGTCGCTCAGTACCGCGACCTGAACCTGATTCACAGCGAAGCAAACGTCCCCAATCCAGTGCTTTCCTTCCAAGAGTCCAGCTTCCCTGCTGACCTCATCCGTCTCCTGCAGACCAACTTCCAGGCGCCCACTCCCATTCAAGCCCAGGGCTGGCCTATTGCGCTCAGTGGCAAGGACATGGTCGGCATAGCGCAGACTGGCTCAGGCAAGACGCTCACCTTTGTACTACCTGCGATTGTACATATCAGGGACCAGCCGCCTCTGCGCAGAGGAGATGGTCCTGTGGTGTTGATTCTGGCTCCTACGAGGGAGTTAGCGCAGCAGATCTCTGAGGAGTGTTCGAGGTTTGGGAGCACAGGGGCGAGGGCAAGGGAGGCCTATGCAGGCGCGTACAGAGACGAGTCCAGCATTTACAATGTGTGTGTATATGGCGGAGTGCCCAAAATGCCGCAACAGCGTGACTTGGAAATGGGCGCGCATATTGTAGTGGCTACTCCTGGACGTCTACTGGACTTCATCAGCACAGGCGCCACCAACCTGCGCCGAGTGACCTATCTCGTCCTCGACGAAGCAGACCGCATGCTCGACATGGGCTTCGAACCTCAAATCCGCAAGATCCTCTCCCAAATCCGCCCCGACCGCCAAACTCTCATGTGGAGCGCCACCTGGCCCAAGGAAGTGCAAGAACTCGCCAAAGAGTTTGTCTCCAGTCCCGTGCAAGTCCGCATCGGGTCTCTCAACCTCGCCGCCAACCAGCAAATCAAGCAGTTCGTGGAGTTCGTGGAGGACCAGGACAAGTTCGGGCTGCTGATTAAGGTGTTGAGCAGTGTGAGTCGCAAGAGTGATACGAAGGTGGTGGTTTTCGCGGAAACCAAGCGAGGGTGTGAGTCGCTGTATCGACAACTAAGGGATAAGCAGTGGCCGGCGGAGGCGATTCATGGTGATAAGACGCAGAGAGAACGAGATAGCATTATCAAGGCTTTTAAGACTGGGGAAAGCAGGATATTGATTGCTACGGATGTGGCGTCCAGAGGACTGGATGTTAAGGATATTTCGCATGTAGTGAACTACGACTTTCCCAAGCAAGTGGAAGACTACATCCACAGAATCGGTCGAACCGCCAGAGCAGGAGCCCGGGGAGTAGCCATCACCTTCTTCACCCAGAAAGACGGCCGGCAGGCCCGAGAACTTGTGAGAGTGATGAAAGAAACCAAGCAAGAAGTGCCCCAGGCCCTCCAAATGATCGCTGAAAAGGCCGATGGCGTGCGGCCACCCCGATGGCGACAGTATCGTGAGCGGTCCCGCAGTCCTCGTCGGGACTTCCCTAGCTAAGCAATATGGAGGAATTTCAGGTCTGCATTCGCCTGCCTTCCTTACCCCAAATACACCTCTCAGTGCTACCAGGCACTACTGTGGGGGAAGTGAAGAGGATGGTAGGCAGGGAAGTGGCGGTCACAGGGAACAGACTGAAACTGATTTACCTGGGGAGAGTGCTGGAGGACTGGGAAAGGATGGAGACACTGGGCGTTGGAGCTGGCTATGTGATACAGGCGTGTCTTCGGGTAGAAGGACAGTCTCAGTCAGAACCCAAGCGACATTGCCACAAAAGTCCCGTTTCCCCTGCAATTCGCCTGGAATGCGCATTTCAAAACCTGTCCACACTCGACGCTCTCTTGACTCTTTGTGCTTTTCAAGACTACCAAATGGCCAAAAGACGCTTCAAAGTAGGGCAGTGGGTGGACGTGCAAGACGCAGCTCGCCAGTGGCTGGAAGGCCAGGTCAGGGAGGTGCGAGAGGGCAAAGTCCTAGTGCACTACCTGGGCTGGCCGCAGAGTTGGGACGAGTGGCTGTCCACCTCCTCCCTGCGTATCCAGTTTTTCCGTCTCAAGACTTGCCAGAGTCTATTTGCCCCCACTCACTCTCCCTACCCCACAATGAACATTGACGCTTTCACTTGGACGCGCAATGGGCTTTTCGACTTCTCGGATCTGTTGCTAGAGTCCTTCGACCTGCTGGCCCGGCTTCAGCTTCTGCTTGATCGCTACTTCCCTTTGGACTTCCCGAGCCCAGTACTGAGTTCCCCTGAAGTATTGGAAATCTCTGATGAGGGCAGTTGGACGCCCAGGTCAGACCGGGACGAGGAAGAGGACTTGGGGAGACTCAGGCAATGGATGGGAGTGACCTTAGACAGAGCAGGCCGACTGGTGACGGATCTAGGCCTGCTGGCCGACTCTCCCTGCAGCTCCCTGGCCCCTATGCCAGCTCCCCGCGAGCTGCTGCGGCTCTATAATTAATACTAGCTGCTGTTACTACCAGTCCTCGAAGGGGTTGTCGGCGGCCCGCACAGGGGGGGACAGCGTGTCGGAGTCAGGGTACTGTGAGAAGTTAGTGGTGTCGCCTGGTCCTCTGAGTGTTGGCTTATAGGGCATGTCGAGTCTCTTCGCGAACAACTGCTCCCAGTCGAGTCCAGCGAACCATCTATGTCCCTTAACATCAGTAGGTCCTCCACGCAGGTTCCCAAAGCGCTTGCTGAGGTCCGCCACTAGCAAGTGTTTTACGAGACTTTTGGCGTTTTTATCGAAATTCCTGGGAAACCTCACCTTCCCTTTCAAAATCTTCTGATAAATCGCCATTGGGTCGTCATCACTGAATGGGTCGATTCCCGCCAACATCTCATATATGAAAATGCCCAAAGTCCACCAGTCCACCGGCTTCCCGTGGCCCTTGTTCAGCAGGATTTCAGGGGCCAGGTACTCTGGTGTGCCACAAAGAGTGTATGTGCGGCTTTCCACTATCTTCGCGAAGCCGAAATCCGTCAACTTCAAAAACCCGTCTGGGTCGATGAGCAGGTTTTCCGGCTTTAAGTCTCGATAGACGATATTTCTGCCATGTAGGTACTCGAACATTAGAGCGATTTGGGCAGCGAACAGTTTGGCCTGCGGGACTTCCAGTTTACCTAAATTGCGCATGTAAGTGAACAGTTCTCCCCCTGGTACGTACTCCAGCACTAGGTATAAGTAGCGGTCGTCCTGCGTGTAGGCGAGGAGGTTCACGAGGAAAGGGTGGGAAATGCCTCGCAGGATGCTGAACTCTGAAAGAATGTGGTCCACCTGCTTGAGTCTGAGGATTTCCGCCTTCTTGAGGATTTTGAGTGCCACATACTTCCCAGTGGCTGTTTCCTTGGCCAGCCGCACCCTGCCGAAAGAGCCAGTCCCCAGCGTCTGCAGGATTTGGTAATTAGCCAGAGGCTGTTTCTGGGCCATTTCTCACTACAACCACTAGCTGCATGAGACTGTGACTACCCCACATAGTGGAGAAAAGTGGGCTAATTTGCTTTACTGAGAGGCTGGAGATACAGGGAAACGGCGAAGCAGTCCACATGGCTCTATCTGAGCTGGGAAAGAGTCAGAAACACCTGAGTTAGTTTTACTCGTTAGACAGCAGTGCTCAAAGAGGATAACCAGAGGGCTAAAGAGCCTGGACTGGACTACTTGGCAATAGGGATAATATGTGCGGGAGAGTAGTTTCAAAAGTGGACTTTCCCACTTTGCAGCGCATCACTCGAACCAACCTTTCCCACCACTCCACCAAATACACTAAATCCTACAACCTCGGCCCCGGCTGCTACCAAGCCGCCCTCATTCACTCCAAAGCCCCTATCTCCTTCCCAGCCGAAGAAACCCACAAGTGTGAGGACACTGCCCCCGACCAAGTCCTCTCAGCTATGAAGTGGGGCTTCCGCTTGCCCACTTCGAGAAAGTTCCTGTTCAACATCCGTGCTGAAACTGCGGCTGTGAAGTTTTCTTCTTTGGCTGCTGCGAACAGATGTGTGATTGTGGCTTCCGGGTACTACGAGTGGACTGCGGCCCGCTGTCCTTATTACCTGTTTCCTGCTTCTTCTCCATTGCTGTATTTGGCGGGGGTGTATATCGAGGAAGGTGGGGAGCTGAAGGCAGCGGTGCTGACCAAACAAGCACCCGAGAGACTGGGCTGGCTGCATGAAAGGACTCCATGCATACTGGCGGAAACAGACATAGCGAGGTGGATAGACGTGGAGAAAGGCTGGGAAGACGTTATAGACTCTGTACTGGGGGACAAAGTAGGGGAAGTGGGACTCACCTGGCACCGGGTCTCCAGGCTTATCAACACCTCTGAGAAGGAGGGGGAAGACCTGTGTCTGCCTTTGGAGGAGTACAACAGGAAGATACGGACAGGGGGGATACACCAGTTCTTTCAGCCTGTCAATAAGCGCAAAAGAGCACAACCGGAACCAGCCGCGGAAATGAAGCGGGCAAAGATGGAGGACCAAACAGCGAAGAAAAGTCCATCGCAGTAACTGGTCGGCAAAAGCAATTAGCTATTTACCCTATTCACAGGGATAGGGCTCTCCTAGAAAGGCAATGCCAGATTTATTGGAATTGGGGTATAGGGGACCACTGTGCTTAAGGTCCAACTCCACCTGTCCTTTCCTTACCCACTTGGGTAGTGTGAGGAAAGAGATGGAGCGGGGTTGTGGCTTGGGAAGCGGGGCAGGGAGCACAGCAGTGGAGGAGTAGTGGAGACGACGGAGGAGCTGGGCGGGAGATTTGAAGGGGTTGGGAGCCTCAGGGTGTAGGCCGAGACGCTGGGAAAGGAGAGAAGGAGGGTCACAATTGGACAAGTTCCTACGAGTCACATCAGCCCCATGTCGCACTAAAAAATCCACCACGTCCTCTTTCCCTGCCACCAACGCCGCACACAGTGGACTTTTCTTCCCCTTCCCATCCACGCTAGCTCCCAGTCTCACAAGCTCCTTAGTGACTCTCAGGCCGCTTTCTGCTGCGTAGAACAGGGGAGAAAGTCCCTTGCTATCAGGGAGGTTGAGGTCGGAAGGGGAAAGGAGATGGGAAAAGGCGTGGAGAGCACGGGGGTTGTTTGCGTGGATTAGAGAGAAAAGACGACGTTGTTTTGCTGATAAAGCAGTAGGGAAAGGCAGGGAAAGGCTAGTGAGAAAGGCAGGAGGCTGGCTTTTGCCTCTTCTGGTGGACTTCGAGACAGTCTTTTTCCTGACTTTCCTGGGTGCAGTGGCAGGCTTTCTGCCTGCGTGATTTGAAGACTGGACAGCGGGAGTCCTCCTGTTTAAAGCCTGCTGCATGTGTTGTTTTGAGACTCTGAGCAGTTCCATATCCACGTCCTTCCCCTTCAGTTGGTCAGTAGTCATTTCCAGGTCTATCAGTAGTTCCGCTCTCAGTTCGTTTAGACTCATATTTCCCTATTTATTGCCTATATTCCCTGACTCTTTGGCCTGCTTCAAGTATGCATCAAGTCCCAAGTTTGATACTGTTTATATTGCAAGTAGGACTATCACACCCCTGCTGAACAGACTTTATATTGTCCCACTGTATTGGCTGACACCAAGTATTTCCCTCTCCAAGACCTGTGCCTCTCCTCCAAGGCCGGGCTATTGATATACTTCTACTCAGGGATGCTAGTCTGAGTACCTAGGTGTTAGTCGACTGAGGCGAGTTCCTTCTGCGTCCACTTCTCTCCCTTGCGGTCCTTGAGTCCTCTGGCCTTGCGGTCCAGCAGGTTCTTGCGGTCCTTATTCATCTTAATCTTGGTGATCTGGACATTGCTGGGGTGGATAGGCACTGGCACTGTCTGTCCGTTGTTCTTGTCCCGAGTCACTCTTTCAATATTGATGTACCAGCGCTTGCGGTACACTGTGATGACCTTTCCGTTGGCTCCCTTGTGCTGACCTCGCATTACCACCACTTCGTCACCCTTGCGGATGGGAAGTGCACGCACACTGTGCTTGGTGCGTAGGTCCTTGGAAAGGTGGGAACTCATCAGCTTCCTGCGGATGTGGGAGGGAGCGCTGAGATGCAGCTTCCGAGCCTTACGACGGGAACTGGCCACGTCCGCACTTTGCTTCATTACCACTAAAAATGGGCTCTCAGCCGATCCTTCCGTCTTCCCACTCCCTCCCTTCCCCTCCTCCCTCCATCACTACTCTCAACTCCACAGTGTCAGGCAGTCCTTATTCCCTGCAAAAGTGCTTATTTCATAGACTACTGGACTTGACGAAGCGACCGCGCTCTCTCGGCTTGGTATTGGCAATGCGGCTGCGGCCTTTGTAGGCGCGGTTGAGCCGGGCTTGGCGCATGTGAGCGTGCAACTTGGCTTTGTACCGGGCGATCTTCTGCCTGCGGACGGCCAGTGGGTAGGCGCCCACCTTCACCAGGACGGCCACAGATGCAGTAACAGGCGTTTCGCTCGTCTCCTGTAAGTTATCCATACTTTGCACTCTTGAGCCAAGGCCGGAGCGAGTACCTTCCGTGCTTGCAAGGCTTTCCTCACTACCCACTCTGTGAAAGGCTGGAAACCGACTCCCGGTCTGGGCCATATGCATCAGTCGAAGTTCCAGCTCTTGAATCCGCTTTCGCTCTGCCGCCAGTTGTTGTACTAGCTGCAAGTTCTGTACTCGCTCCTTATCCAACTCCCGGGTAACGCAATCCAGTATAGAGACCGGAGGAGTCCCGAACATGTACTGGGGCACAGGCTTTGCTAGCTGAACGAAGGCTTGTGAAGACATTATATCGACGTCATCACACAGTCGAGAATATGCTTTAAAAGATGGGGACGGAGGACAGACTCGGCTTTTTTGTGGAGGGCTTTAGAATCCATTTTATGGCTTACCTTGCCTCTCGGCCCTGGGTTTTTCCAGGCCCAAATAGTCGTCTAGTCTATTGCTTAGTCGTATATAGTCCCCCGGCCTGTTTACTTTGTCTACCACCCTCCATTCCCTTAGACAAGTGGCAATATTGTCTCAACTCCGTCATCTGCCGTTCCCTATGAGAGAAAGGAATAGCGCTGGGAGGGAGCGGGTCATATGAGACTCAGGGCTCTTAGGTGTGTGGAGGAATTGGCATGTTCAGACCCACAATACTCAAATCTGCAGGCACCGCCACTGACACTATACAAGGCCTAAAACAGCTAAAAGCCTCTGTCTGGCAGTTCTCTGTGCGGCTATATACTGCCTATCCACAGCAGCTACTGGGAGGGCTATTGCTACACCTAATTCCCACTCGCACATAGGAGAACTCAAATCCGCAAGGAAAGCCGCATCTCCTGCTCCAGTGCATGGAAAAGGGGTAAATTCGTACATACAAAAACAAGCATAGACCAGCAGTGCTATTCCTCTAGTAGCAGCCTACAAGGCAGTGGCAATACAGCTGTCTCTCCCATTCCTAACCCAGGCAGTTATAATAATAGGGAGAGATGTCCCACATGTAAGTGCCACACAGTGCCTTCGACCTGCAGTGGAACGAGGCTATGACGGAGCTCATGGAGCAGGTGCAAATCGAAATGATGCCTGGGGAAGTGGGCGAGTCCGGCCAGCCCGAGATCTCCACATGGACTCCCCTGCGCACCTTCCAGCACTATGCCTGCCTTTACATCAAGTATATCGACATTTTCAGGAAGTTGGAGGAGTGCTATGATCAGATTGTGCACCCGCAGAAGAGGATCTTGCTGAGGACGATATTGGAGGCCAACATTATTCGCATGTGTGAGTTGAGGGAGACACTGGTCTTCTTTAACCCCAGAGCCAAGTCTATCTATATCAACCTCGACGACATCCTAATGGACCTCAAAACCGACCCTCGCGAGCTGGAAATCCCCATTCCCCGGTACTTCCTAGAAGACAACCGTCGCGACATGGAGCGGCGCAAGCAGCTAATCGACAAGCTACTAATCCAGTTCTTCGGCAGTGACGAGCCGGAGGAGGACGAAATTGAGGACCCGTACTATCTGGATTTGAACCTGGACACGGCCCTGAGATGCATCCAGAAGAATGAAAGAGGGAGGCAGGGGAGAGCTCGTGTAATCAGTGTGCTCAATATATTCAAGGAAAAGGCCAGAGCGGAAGAAAAGAAGAACAAACTGGCCCGCGCAGAGTACGTGCCAGACGACCAGGAGGGAGAATCCGCCCAAATCATGCAGCAAGTCTTCCGCACTTTCCTTAGTCGCGTCTTCGTCCACCAAAAGCGCCAATCCGAACTTGAATTCCTGGGGATGGAGATGCCGGAGTTGGACGATGACAGTGTGCAGAGGAGGGAGAAGGTGATGGCTGACCGCAGAACCAAGCGAATTGAGTACCAAAATGAACTGGAGGCGGATGCAATTCGGCTCAAAGGACTGATTGACAGGAATGAAGGCAGAGAAATAAAGGAAGCCATGCTAGAGGACCGGCAAAAGTGGATTGTCGAGCATATGGAGAGAAGTGAGGGCAAGCTGCCCACTCTCGTGGAGGACTTCTACAAGCGAGATGAGCTGAACAAGGTGCTGACGTCTGAGGAGGAAGCGAAAAAGAAGCTGGAAGAGGAGGAAGCGGCGCAAAAGGCGAAAGATGATAAAAAGAAGAAAAAAGACAAGAAAGGGAAAGAGGGAAAGAAGGAAAAGGGCAAAAAGGGGAAAAAAGGGAAAAAGAAGGAAGAAGACGGCGACAAAGGCGACAAAAACTCCAAGTGGTTCGGCCCTTCTCCCATGACTATCCAGTTCCAAACAGGCGTTTCCAAGTACAAGGAAGAGTGGGAAACCAAGGATGAAAGCGACAATCCACTGCAGAAGTATGACGCCGAACTCGCAAAAACTGTAATTCGCCCGGAAATCATGGAAACCATCAGGAAGCAAGTGGACGAAATAATCACTGGAGACTTGGAAAACCTGAAAATCGCACTGGAAGGCGGGAAGGTGAGAAAGGGGAAGAAAGGAAAGGGGAAAGGCAAGAAGGGGAAAGGCAAGAAGGGAAAAGGCAAAAAGGGGAAGAAAAAGAAGGCAAAGGACGGGGAAAGGAAGTGTCCCTATAAGCCGCCGAAGGGAGGTCGCAGGCCTGACGAGGACTACGTGGCCGAGTTAGTGGAAAAAGGCATAATTCGGAAAGTGGTGGAGGCCCGAGTGTCTGACTTCCTGGGCTCTTACAACTACTTGGGGTCAGTTATGCAGCACAAACTGGAACTGAAGGACATGGAGCCTGAGCCTTCCTATGCACAGGTCCGCCAACTCGTCACTGAGCTGGCTATTCTGCCGATGGGCACTCAGAACATTAGAAAGAACGTGCAAACGCCCTGTAGACGCTTACTTCTCTACGGCCCAGCCGGCTGCGGCAAGACACTCCTAGCCCGCGCCATCGCCTACCACACCAACTCCATGTTCATCGACCTTTCGCCCTTCACAGTGGAGCGGTACCTGGGAGACAGCAAGGGACTGAACGCTCTCACTAACCTGGCTTTCTATATTTCCCATACTTTTGAACCTGCGGTTATTTACTTGGATGAGTGCGAGACGCTGTTTCCGGGGAAAAAGGGGAAAAAGAAGGGGAAGTCGAAGGGAGCGAAAGGACCGAATTTCACGAAGATGAAGAAAGAGCTGGTGAAGTTGATAAAGAAAGTGTCTGTGGAGTACAGAGTGCTGATTGTGGGGTGCACTAGCAAGCCTTGGGAAGCCTCTCTGCCTGACTTGAAGAAGATGTTTGAGAAGCATATATACATCCCTGCGCCTAACTATATGACGAGGAAAGAGCTCTGGGAGCACGTCCTCCTTACTAAGGAAAAGCTGACCGTAAACTCCGAGTTCCACTTCTCCACCCTAGCCCAGCTCTCCGAAGGCTACACCGCAGGCTCCATTCTCAACGTAGTCCGCAAAGTACTCACCGAAAACCGCAAAAGCAGTCTCCGGCTGAGACCTCTCACAGTGAGCGAATTCCTCCCTGCTCTGTCCAAAGTGACCTGGGTAAGTCAGCAGGAAAACAGCGAGTACAAGCGAATCACGTATGACTTGATCGGCATGAAGGGCAGGTATGATGCCGAGGTCAAGAGGAAGGAGGAGGAGGAAGGCGAGGGCAAGGGGAAGGCCAAAGGCAAAGGGGGGAAAAAGGGCAAGAAGTAGCCTAGTTTTAGTTGCAAACAGGCTAAAAACGGCCCAAATCTCTATTTGAAAGGCGATATTTCCTGCAAAAACACCCCAAATCGCACTTTTCCCTTATTTAATATATGGAAATAGCTACTTCTACGGCCTTGTAGGCTGCATCCAGGCCAAAAACCCTGCATACGACAACTCCGCCCTGCCAGACAGAGCCCGCAACAGTCCCTGGCACTCCTGCCCAGTACTCCTCAGTCCCTGCAGGCCTAAAAACGCCCTCAGCTACTTACTCCTTACGTCGTCACTGGAGATTTGGCCGTCCCTATCTATGTCCATCACGCGGAATAGGGATTCGCTCTCACTGCCGAGAGTTTGCACGAGTTCTTTTAGGACGATGTGACTTCTAATGGACTCATTGAGTAAAGTTGCCCATATTTCACCTAAAATGTATACCGTTTCTCTGCTGAAAGTGACCTTTTCCACCCATTTCCTATCTCTTCTGGGTTCTTTTTCCACGTCCATCAGTCTTCCAAAGGTCAAAAAGTCCAGTCTGTGGTAGGCAAGGCCCTGATTATGCAGAAAAAGGAAGTTCTTTAGGTCTGTTTGGGTAGTGCGCACGCCTAGAGTCTGTAGCACTGCTTGGCACTCTGCAACTGTCGAGTAGCCTTTGGAATTCGGGTCAAATAGGGTGAAAGCAGCGTCTAGGTCGAAATCCAGTCTTTTCCGCAGTGTTTCCCGCATTTCCTCCGTCTTTCTAAGCGCTGTGAGTCGATTTTGCCAGTAAATCGACACCAAATCGACCGCATCTCCCCTGACCCTCTCCCTGCCCTCCCCCAATTCAGTGCTTTGCCCCCTGCTTCCCCCTACTTCCACTGCCAGCTCTGTAGTAAACAGTCCCTGTAGTTCCTCTATTGATAGCGCCTCGTCCCCGTCCACATCCACTCTCCTCAAAATCGCATCCAAATCGGACTGGGAAAGCCTTAGTCCCATTCGCCGCATAAAGGCCTCTAAAGCCCGCTTTGTGATGAGGTGTTCTCCTGGGGAAGTAAGCGTGTGGAAGGCGGCTTCTAGGGTAAAGCCGGGAGAGGAAGTTAGGGACTTGAGGGAGGAGTGGACTTTGCGGTGGTATGTAAGCTCGGTATTTAGTAGCTTCGTTAGTTCAGTCCTGATCTGCAGTGTGACCTGTCCATACCTTCTGCCCTCCACAGTCCTGCGCAGGTCCATCCTCTCCGCCGACAGCACCAATTGTCCAAACTCCTCCACTCCCCACCGCACATCCCCGTCCGAATCGAACTGTCGCACCACTGTCTGCACTTCACTTTCCGATGCTTCAAGCCCCAGCGAAGCTAGAAACCGCTGTAGGTCCAGGGGACTACAGCGGGAGGCCGGGGGAGGGGCGATACGGCGGAAGACGGAGTGGAAGCTGAAGCCGGGACACAGGCAAACGGACTGGCGAAGTGACTCGACGGTGGATTCTGTCTCGGATATAGTGCGAAAGAGCTGGGCGAGAAGTCGTTCTTGAGGCAGATTTAGCATATATCGCTGATAATTAAAAAACCAGTGAACTGCCTTACGATTTCCCTACCGAAACACCAATTTTCTTATCTAATAATGTCCAACCTCAAAACCGCATTTGCAGGCGAGCTTCTCCTGCATTACCCTTCCTTCCCCAGTCCTCAGTCCATCCCCATCCCCAAGCGTCGACTGACCCTACTTCTCTTATTTTCATATCAAGCAGACCTAGAGAGAGTGCGGGAAATGAGGAGTCAGAGGAGAGAGGACGCGGACTTGCTCTGGGCGTTCGAAGGCAAGGACCAGCCCTGGACCCGACTTCCATGGCTGGGGGAAGAGCCAGTGGTGCCCTGGGTGGATTCGGCCTGTTTGCCTGTGGACATCCCCAGTCCGTCTCCTCCTTCCTATGCCTCTTTTGTCCTTATTTTGGGACGGTTTGTCTTGTCTACTTACTCAGACCTTCCTATTTCCCTTTCCGCCTTTCCACTGCCAGTCCTTTCCCCCGTCCCTTCGCTTTCTAGCCTCGCAGTTCCCGGCCAGCACACTACTGACTTAATATGGGCCTACAGTCGAGTGAAAGAAATATGCGGACACGTGGACAGCACTGGGGTCAGAGAGTTGCTGGGCTTACTTGGGCAATTATGGGAAGTGGACTTGCAGGGAGCACTAGACTGCTATGGTAGCTATCGGTGGGGAGAGGACTCCGAGGACATTGTCAACCTTAGAGACATCACTTTCAAGCAGTTCCACCGCAGACTCAGGAACTTCTGCTCCACCAAAGATGAGAAAAGTCTGGAAATCACGTGGAAAGGACAAGCGGAAGAGATGAGGGTTAGGCTGGAAACCGCGGAAACGAGGACCCGGGAGATGAGGGAAGAGATGGAAGAGAAGGATAGAGTTATAGCGGACTTGAGGAAAAGACTGGAAAACAAGCAGAAACAGACTCATTCCCACTCAAAAAAACCCATATCCCTCGATAAATATACAGCGTTTACCAAGAGGAGACCAGGACTGGCTGTAAATTCAGTGCTATTTGAGGATTTGGTCTGTGGTAAGGCTATTTCAAAGGTGCATCAGCTGTCTACGGATATAACAAACAGCGAAATTAGGACTTTGAGGCCGATGCAAGCCTACGCAAAGAGAAAACCGCTTAGAAAAGCGGACAATACACTTAAAAACAAGGCAAGTCCAGACCATATTTCAAGTAAACCAAGTGAAAGACTAGTCTTTTCCTGCATTCGCCGCACTCTATAGCCAGTCTAGCCTCTTTTACCTATATTACGTCCCTCTTAGCATTGCTAGTGGGAGTCGCTGAATATGTCCCTGCGACCCTAGCGTCGGCTGTGCTCCAGAGACCAAATCAACCGTATACACTTCAAAAAGCCCCGTATAAGCCTGCAGAAACACACTATCCGACCCAGGAAGCAGCGTAGCTTTAAACGGTCCTTCCAAGCCGCTGTGAATCACTGCAACTGCCCTGGGCTTGTCGAAGCTGTCCTGGTAGTAGTCAGGCAGAAGGAAGGAAGCCGCGGCGGACAGGGAAGAGGTCCAGGACTGGCTGGGAGGTGGTCTGTTTGAGGGGTACTCTGAGGAGAGGCGGAAGAGGTGCAGCGAGCCGGAGTCGGAGCAGACGAGGAGGTAGGGGAGTTGGGCGGAGAAGGAGAGGTGATAAATCCTCGCCTCCGTCATGCCTCTCTTAAACGTATACAGTTTCTGCCCCTCCGGCAGTCCAAACACCCTAATAATCGTCCCCTTCACCGACACTGTAGCCGCCATAGTCCCCCCCCGATTAATCACCAACCCCGCCAAAGTGGTCCTATGCGCCTCTATTTCCCTGCGATTCTGCATCGTATAGCAGTCATACACCATGAAATTCCCCATATCCGCCGCAGACAAATACAGCAAAAAGCACGAAGAATGCTCCGGACTCAGCGCCATCAGGCCCAAAGGGTTATGTGCAGAGCGGATTTCGTGCTGTTTCTTCATTGTTGAAGTGTCGTAGATCAGGACAGCGTCTGCGGTGGCCGCTACGATGCGCAGTTTGTTGAGCTGCACGGAGAGGACGGAGTCGTTGAAGTAGATGTCGCAGATGGCGGAGTGCTGGGCGGTGTTCCACATGGTGAGACAGCGAGGGGAAAAGGCCGGCTGTTCGCCTGCGCCCACCAACGCCAAAAGTTGCGAATTCGCGTACATCTCCACAATCCTGAAGTTCCCCGAGTCTACATACCCCTCACCTTCCTTATGCACTATCTGCAGAGGGTTCAGTCGATAGATCGCAAAGCCCTGCGACGTCCCAATAGTCATAAAGCTCTGGTCCTGGTTAAACCCGACGTATAGCACCTGATCCCCAGAGTCCATATTTACCTTCCAAACCGCTCCCTCTGTCCCTCCCCTGTCCAATCCCTCCTCAGCTAGGTAAGGGAAAGACGCTGAAACGGAGTTATAGTTTCTAAGGCCTGGTAGGTATTATATTCTTATGTTGAAGGACCTTAAAGTGCGCTTGCAGGGTCTACTTGTGGACTACTTCGGGTCGCCTGGGCTGCCTGTTGCTAGTGAGGATGAGACGGTGGATACGGAGGAAGCGCTGCAGGTGCTGAGAAGAGGGTCGGAGGGCAAAGCCGAAGGTTCACTGGTTTCCCCCCAATCCTCCATGTCCGAAAGCACAGGCCCCGCCCTGATTCAGTCCCTCCCCAGTCCCAGCACCACCCCAGCCACCAAACTCCCCCCCAAAGACACAAAGTCAGACCTGAGTCTCAGGGAGGAAGCAGCAGACCAACACATTTCAACAGCTCTGCTTTCTGCAGTCCGGCACAACGCAGAAAAGGTCTGGCAAAGCCTCCTTTCACCAGTGAAAAATCACAGCCTTAAGGCGGATTTGCAGGACGAGGAGGGACGGTCTTCCCTGCACTGGGCGGCGCTTAACGGCTCTTTGGTGATATGCAGGCTGCTGCTAGTGCAGGATGTAGACAAGGAGCAAAGGGACAAACACGGGAGAACTGCACTTCTATGTGCCTGTTTAGGCGAACATGTGGAGGTTATAAGGCTGTTGGTGGACAGAGGGGCGGATTTGAGTGTGGTGGATGAAGACGGCAACTCCGCCCTGCACTATGCTGCGATTTCCGATAATAAAGACCTGGTCTCGTACCTGCTCCAATCAGCTGCAAACCAGCTGATTCGGAACCAGGAAGGCAAAACGCCCAAAGACCTGGCAGGCCCACTCACACTTCCTCAATTCCACCCCTCCCAAAGGTCAAAACGGTCCTCCACCATATCAACTAACACCCGTCTGCCCCCAGCTCCCCGCCTCTCCCTCCCCAAGTCCATCCTCCCCCTTAGCATTGCCCGGAAACTCGGCCCTGACGACTTCCACCTCATGGGCATCCTCGGCAAGGGCAGCTTCGGAGAGGTTTTCCTCGTGCGGCAGAAAGACAGTGGAAAGCTGCTAGCGATGAAAGTCCTCAGGAAGGAAGTAGTCGTGGGGCAAAACCTCGTGAAGTACGTAATGACTGAGAGGAATGTGCTCAGTTATGTGCGCCATCCCTTCATTGTGGCGCTCACGGCTGCCTTTCAAACTGCAGATCGGCTGTTTTTGCTATTGGACTACTGTCCCGGGGGAGACATGGGCTGGCACTTAGCGAAGGAAAAGCGGTTTAATGAGCATAGAGCTCGAATCTACGCATCTGAGATACTACTCGCCCTCGAAGAACTGCACAAGCGGAACATCATTTTCCGCGACTTAAAGCCTGAAAACATCGTCTTCGACTCCACAGGCCACGCCAAGTTGACTGACTTCGGCCTGTCTCGCGAAGGAGTAGTGGACACGACCTCGGCGGGGTCGTTTTGCGGGTCTCTGGCCTACTTGGCGCCCGAGGTGTTGAAGAGGAAAGGACACGGCAAGGCTGTGGATTGGTACTTGTTGGGAGTGCTGGTGTATGAGATGCTGGTGGGGCATCCGCCGTTTTACTGCCAAAACCGGGACCAGCTCTTTAGGAATATACTGACTTCCCCGGTCCTGCTCCCTGCCACCCTTTCCCCAGAAGCCAAAAGCCTAATTCAAGAGGTAACTCCCACCTAGCTCATGGAGCGCAACCCCACCCAGCGTCTCGGCTCCCGCGGCTGCGAAGAAATCAAGCAGCACTCCTTCTTCCGAGGACTCCGCTGGAGCGCTGTGCTGGCCCGAGACCTGAGTCCCCCAGTGCTTTCCAAGCCTCTAGCGCCCTCCCAAACCCTCTCCCCAGAGCGGGCTTTCGGCCTTGGGAAGAGTGTGATGGGCATGCATATAAAGGGGTGGTCCTTCGTGGATGAGTATTAAAGTGCTAGTCTATAGCCTTACACAGGTAGAAGTATGGGCTGTAAGGCCTTTGGTATGTCCCAATGGCTGTTTTCATATATATATGCTGGTTAACGATGCAGTGCTGGACTTCCTGCCGACACAGGAAGTGGCTCGAATGGCTTTGGTCAGCCGGGCGCACTGGCTGCTGCTTAGGGAGAAGAAGTCGGTGCTGAGAAGTGTGTGGAATGGGGATTTGCCTGCATCCCACCGTCCCCTTTTCTGGCTCTCCCACCTGCCTATTTCCGAGTAACCCCCACCCAGCGTCCGGCAAGAAGTGCACCGCCTCCTCGACCCCGACCGAACCTCCGACCTCGAATACTCCGACTTACAACAACGCATAGAGCAATTAACCCCAGCCGAAGACTCAGAGCTGGACTTGACCCTGGTAAAAGAGGATGTGATGAAGGACATTAAGAGGACTTATGTGGTGGAGGACCTTGAGATGGAGCAGAGGCTGTATAATGTGTTGGTTGCATTGGCGTATGTGAAGCCGAGCATTGGGTATTGCCAGGGACTCAACTTCATTGCGGGCGCACTGCTGAAAGTCCTAGGCTCAGAAGCCAGCACCTTCTGGACCCTCCTCGGCATGATGCGTCGTTTCGACCTCGAAAACATGTTCGTGCCCGGAGTGCCCGACCTCCAACTCCGCGAGTACCAATTCAACTATTACATCCGCTACTTCCACGCAGACTTATACGCTCACTTCATACGAGAAGGAGTGACAGGCGGCATTATCACATCGAAGTGGCTTTTAGCCCTGTACAGTTCCTATTTGCCGCAGAGTACGCTGGAACATGTGTGGGATTGCTTCATTGCTGCAGGGTGGAAGGCGATTTTTAAGGTCGGACTGGCGATGTTGAAGGACACAAAGACGATTTTCATGCATTCAAATTTGGAGGGGATATCGAGTCATCAGAGGCAGAGTCACAATAAGGCGCATCAGAACTACAAGGCGCTGCTGTCCTCTGCGGTTGCGATTAAGATCAGGACTAGAGAACTCAAGAAGATCGAAGAGCAGTTCTACGTGGACCAGGCCAGCATCAAGCTGGAAGCTGCAGAGCAGACGCACTGCTTTTCCGATGAAGAAATTCGCGTATTGAGATGGGCGAAGCTGCAATTCCACACGTTTTCCACCAGCGTCCAAAAGGACGTCCGCGCCTTCCAAGCCAAAATAACCAAAATCGAGCGCGACATCGAGCACTCCCAAAAGCACTTCCTAACAGCTTCCATGGACCTCATAAACGTAAAGAAGGAAATCGACCTCCTGAACGAGCGCAAAACCGCCTACATCGAAACTCTCCTAGCCATGGAGACGAAGTACCACCACAAGTCCAAGAACTTCCTGTTTAAGCTGCTTTCCAAGCAGAGCGGCAGACGTAGCCACAGCTCGACTCCTTATAACACCTCGGTGGATGGGCTGGAAATTAACCAGGAGGATTTGACGCGCTGTAGGGTGAAGTTGGGGAAAATCGAGGATGAGCTGAAGCTGCTGACGGACCAACATAGGGAAAGACTGAGCACCTACTGCGAAGCAAAAACCCGAGTCGAGGAAATGAAGACCAAGAAGGAAAGCTACTCCGGCCAACTAGCGGGCTTTCTGTGGGACTACCAGAGGAAGTCGCCCAGACAGAGACATGTGGAGTTGGGGGATTACGATTAATTCTGCACATAGGCTAGAATTGCTCGAAGTGAGGAGATGAGGAGAAGACTTGAGGCACTTTACATAAATACCAACACTGGTATTAAGAATTGCTGATTTTTCGTGCTGTGGGAAAGGAGTTTTAAGATCGAAATTTGCTTCGTTTCGGTGAATGTATCGAATTTACTTGGACATTTGCAAGTTCAAAAGAGGGAAAATTGATATTTTGTACTCTAATTGAGGGTTTTATACCAAAAGCAGTCTTTTTGCAGCTATCTTAATAGAATTTCTCCAATTTGCCGCCTTCTTTTCAGTCAAATCTGTGCAAAATTCACATTCGACCCCGCAAATTGTCCAAAAAAGCCGTCAAATGCGAGCTAAAGCCTACTAAAGAGGCCGAAATCAGCCATTTCCACTCCTTTCCACAGTGTTTTCCCTTAGCTTTTCATTCGTCCCCTCTAGGAGTAATTATTCTTATGAGAAAGTCTACTTCCCAGTCGCCTACGCCCAGAGGCAGTCCCAGCGGCTTTCGCTCCCCCCTGGCTTTGACCCTTTCCCCTATCCCCAAACCCTCCAGTCACCTGCGCAAACTCAGTACCAGACCCTCCACTGGGACTCTCCGAGGGCCCAAGTCCCCGGCCCTCAGTCCACAGCACAGCGACTTAACCTCCACCCCGCAGTCCACCCAGTCTCACAGCCTTCTAACCAAGCTTAAATCGCTCAGAACCGTCCCACACGCCCACATCAGTCCTCAACTGGCTGCGGAAGTCGTCAAAACCTACCTTTTGCCTCTGTTTGAAACGGAAAATAGGCATGAAGAGGACAAACTGAGGGGGGAAACGTTTGGAGTTGGAGCGGTGGGTAGTGATACTTTGCTTTCGGAGCTGAAATTGAGCACAAAACTGCTTGCTGAGCTGAAATTGACGCAAGATCGCGCTGAAACGTATAGAAAAGAGCTTACTCAGGCCAAGGTTTCTGAACAAACGGCACTCAAAGAGATGCAGATTTTTCAGGTAGAAGCGCTTGCAGCGAAGACTCAAATCCGGTTTTTAGCCTCTGTGCAGAGCGAAAAACTGCGCACTTCGCAAGAAAAGATGCACGGCGCAGTTTTCCTTGCTTCCCAACTTCGGCAAATCCAAGAAAACCTCCGCAACGAAGAAGACAAATCCAAGCGTTTTTCCACACTTCTGCAAGAAGAGCGGGCGAAAACTGACAAACTGCGCAACCGCACAGTGGAGCTGGAGTACACCAATTCTCTGTTAAGGATGGAAAACGACATTATGGGAGATAGACTGAAAGGACTGTATCAGGCAGTGGAGGGACTGACGGGAGGGACGGGGGAAAAGGGGAAAATGACGGTGGAGCTGGAAATGTGGACTGGAGTGGGGAAAGAGTTGGGAGAAGTGATGGATAGTATCGGTTACGACCTCGGCACGGCCCTTCAACAGGTCGACTCCCTGCACAGTCAAAACTCTGAAATCGCCCATCTTCGTAACGAATCCCTGGAAGAGAAGTCCCGCCTAGCGAAGCTCGCCAAAGACCGCATCCAAAGCCTGCAAAAGTCCCTGCAACTCCTCGAAGACGAGTGCACGAAGTTGAAGTCAGACAGCGAAAAGCAAGAAAAGCGGTTCCAAGACTTGTCAATTGAGTTCGGGAAGATAAGAAGCAAAATGGCGCAATACCGACAGAGGAGAAAGGCGTATGGAGAGGCGGAGGAACGGATATGTAGGAACTGCCAAAAGGTGTATATTGACAGTGAAAACTTCAACTGGTCCTGTCGTATACACCAAAGTGAGTATGGAGATAATATGTGGTGGTGCTGTGGCCAGCCTGCCAAAGAGGCTCCGGGCTGCCGGATATCCAGACATGAAAGTAAGGATGAGGAGGAGGAAGAGGAGGACTTGGAGAAGAAGGAACAGAGGAGAGCTATGCAGAAATGTGCTGTAAGTGAGTATGTAGTCTTGCAGGGAATACGGACATGTGGCGGCCGAGTGTCCGAAGGACCCTAACTACAGGTCCAAGTTCGATATGGCAGAAGAGGCTGGAAGGATCGAGAAAATCGCCAGCAGCAAGCGGAAAACAGTCCTCCCCACCCCCGAACTGAGCGCCCAAGCCCTAAATGTCCTCGGCGTCCGCAGCGACCAAGTCCAATTCAACGACTCCAACGTCGCCACCGACCTCGACTCCTCCCTCGACTCCGAGCTACTGGACCAAGAAAGCACCGCCTTCCCTGATATCCAACATATGAAAGCCAGAGCTCCGAAAGGCGTCAATTTGGTATCCATTTCCCAGGTCTCGGACCAGGATGCTGAACTGGTGAGGAAGAAGTCGAGGAGGACGCCGAGCTTTCAGATCATGTCAGGACGGAAGTCCACTGTTAGTTAATAGATGTGAAGGTAGAACTAGCGAGGACAGAAGGAGAAGGGAAGCCGGGGGATCAGTGGACGGATGAAGTTGAGGTAGATGTGGGAGGGGTAGGAGGCAGTTCGTCTGTTTCTGGTCCTTTTCGCCTCCTTTCTAACCACAGGTGACCCTTCATGAGTCTGCTCCCTGCTTCCCTTTTCCTGACTTTTCGCCTCTTTCGAAGCCGGTTGCCCTGTGAAGTCGGCCAAACTGGCTATTCTTTTCCGCCCTTGCAGGTTTGGTTCCGACGTGGTTTTTATCGGTTTCCGGGTGAGAGGAAGGGCGAAAGAGGATTTTTCCTTGTCAGGGAAGGCACCAATGTGCACTCTTTGGCCTGGTATTAACGGTATCCTCCTAGTTTTCCTGAGCGCAGTAAGATCCAGTCTCAGTCTCGGGTCCACAGGTCTGGGACTCATATGCACTTTCACAGGGATGTCCGCCTCGAATAGAGACCTGCTAGTGCAGGGACTGCGGGGAGAAACTGGGCCGGACCGTAACTTCGGCCTCAGGTATCGTCTGGGAAGTAACATTAGCTACCCTTTATTAGAGCTGGGAGATGGGTTTGGAGGAGAAATTAGCACTGGGCAGTTTGGCTATATGAAGTAACTCCTTCTACTGGGATTATAGCACCTTGATATAGCCAAAAGGTGAGTGTTCGATCTTTGTTCTCGCAAAAGTCCAAGATCCTGTAAGGTGTAAAGCCAGAAATAAGGGTGTTACAGTACTAAAGCATAATCCAACAAGTCCATTAAAGGCGAATGTATCCCTTTAGTTATATGGAAAATAGGGACAACGACTGTATCTCTGCTATTTTCGACGTTGTGGAGCATCATGCTGCAAGTCCAGGATTCCCCTGAGGAACTGACTCTACTGAGTGGCCTGCCTGAGCAGTTCCGACCAGTCGACCCACTTCAGTTCCTAGCAAGTATAGAAAAAGACTGTACTGCCACAGATGCATACAAGCAGGCAACTGCACCTTTAATTAAAGGAGTGGTGATATTGGTAGTGGAGGGAGAACGGCTATCACCGCTTTGATAAGGTATTTGAAAAGCTGCAGAGAGGATTTCGGGTTGCGAATTATAGGAATACTGCATTGACAGACTTAGTGAATGTGCTGTATGTCCGTTTGTTCACTGGATGGTTGCCCTTTACTGCGAAATCAGTAGCAAGAAGAGCGATGGCTATCAAAACTACAGTCGTTAGTATATATGAAAAGCTATTGCAGCATCCTGAAAGGTCAGAATCGAGCAAAGCACTGATATTCAAAGCACTTGGCCAAGTCTGTGGGTCGATGGATTATCTAGGAAATGTGGTTGAATTCCTCGAAAGGGAAACTGAGGTAACCACTAAAGAGCAAGTTTTCCTGTCACTGATATAATCAGCAAAGTGGACCTCATGAAAATAATGATGCAGCCGGGAATAATGGAAATCTACAAGCGATTGTGTGAAGTCGAAAGCGGCTATTTGGAAGCTTTGTCGGATGCTATTGGATGCTATTGATAGTGCACGGATAGTGGAGAGTCTGTATGTGCTCCCGGACTTACACTATCCTGCCGTCAAATATTGATTGAGAAACTGGAGGAAGAATGGAAACATCCGGGAGTTGTTATTGGATTTACGGTTATGACGTTCATGCACGAGTTTTCTCATTTTTTCAGAAAGTACAACTAGCTGTCAATTTGGAATTTTACCAGAAAGGCTTTCCCATGCATTCGCCAAATAAAATTGAATTTACTACGAATTTCACGAAGAAATCGGAATCTCGCCTTCAATATTCCCCTGAAGAAATAGCACAGTAGGAGGAATTCCTAGCTGAAGCAAGTAGATTGGCAGTAAACGCTGAGAACGAAGGAGGTTTCTACGACTGGGAGGAACACCAGAAACAACTGCAAACAGCAGGAATTCGCGAAGTTCCGGACCGTCCCGATGTCTCTTCATCCTGGAAAACAAGGCCAACCACCAGTGAGATAATCAACAAGTGTCCGATTTCCAAATACAGCGAAGACGTGGAAGTGGAAATCTTCGGAAATTCATACTGCGGAATATCTCTAAACGCAGCAAAAGTCCTTGTATCAGTCCTCTACCGCACAGCTCCCATTAACTTCCCCAATTTCATGAACAGTTCTTCACTGGTATGAGAGGAGCTTTTGTACTAATGTGTATCAGAGATTTATATATGCGCGTAACCTTGAGGTGGTTGAAAGTTGGACTAGTACTGTTGCTAGGTTAACTTAGGAGGTAACTATGAGAGTTAGGCTGATGAACTAAAGAAAGGGCATGTTATCTTTTTCTCCAATTTGATGCAGTTGACGCATAGTTAAGTTCCCAACGTCAAACAGAGGGAGTGGGCAAAAGCAGAAAAGTTGATAATCTCATAAGATAAGAATTGAGGTTTTTGTAGTTTTGTGATCTACAGCGTGCATTTCTATGCATATGCCTCTTTTCACGAACAGAAACATTAAAGAATTCAGCTATAGCACTGCTTATTTGGCAGTTATAGCCGCTTCCCTACAAGCCAAACTGCTAACTTTTCTGAGACATTGTAATGGCTTTACTTCACATTCAAGTATAAGTTTATACAAATGAAAGAACTTCTTATATATATCCGAATAAATGAGTATTTCTCATGATTTCGGCCAGCATTTCATTCGTAAAGCGAGGCTTTGGCTAGAGCTAATATAGGACTAGAGGACATTTAGAGATTGGGACGGGTGGAAGTGGCGGCTGGGAGGAAATTGATACGAGAGTGTTTGGGGGAGTTTAGTGCAGCCGCGGACGGGAAATAGCGCATGGCCAGGTCTCGCTCGAGAGTGGATTTTTCTGCTTTTCTGACCCCAAAAATTGCTCCTTTTTCGTCCACTTCTCGCCTTTTTTCCTCTTCTTTCTTCCTTTTCTCCGCCTGCGTCATTTCCTTGTACATCCTCATCAATTCCCCCTTAGTCTGACTCGCCCCCTGCATTTCCTCCTCCCTCGCATACCTCAAATCCACCCACAAGTCCTCCAAGCTGTTCTTATTAATCCACCCCAGACTAGTCTGCATGCAGCCCGCCTCAGAGAGACGGGAAGCCGAGCCACTGCGACTTGGGAACTGGGACAAAGGTGGGGAAGAGGAGGGAAGGGAGTGGAGAACTCGGCGGATGTGGAGGTATACTGGGTAGCAGTGCCCGCAGACCTTTAGAGCGTCGTAGAAGGTACTGGGCTGGGCCAGTCCGTCTTTTTCCACTTTCGCCATTTCCTCCTCCAGTATTTCCCTTTTCCTCCTCAACTGGCTCAAATCCAACACCATTTCCCCTGTCCGCCCAGCCTCCACTCCACTTTTCTTCATCAGTACCTTGCCCAGTCTCACATATTTCCCCGCAATGCGGTATTCCGCCCGCCTAGCCCTCATATCCTCTTTCGCTTGGTGCAGAAAGTCCGCTGCTATTGCGAATTTCAGCAGTTCTCCGTCTCTTTGCGGGGAATTGTGCAACTGCAGCAAAAGCGACTCAGACGTGAGTTTGTCCTGGGGAAGAGCCGCAGGGTCGCCGAGGAGGAAGGAGCAGAAGTCTCCGGGACAAGGACGGAAGGAATTGGGACTCAGGGAGGGCTTAAAGTGGAGACTTCGTACCGCCCTTCCCACTCTCACTTCTCCCCCTCTTTCCACAGTACAAGCCCGACTTCCACTGAGCCACATCACTCTTTGTCTATCCAGCACGAACAACAGCACCAATTCCCTCAGTTTGCCTTGCGCCTGCCTTTCCAGTGCAGTTCTCACTTCTTTCCCCATTCTTTCCATGTCTTTGCATATATTTCCTGCCCGCACAGCTGTTATTATCTGTTTTCCGGCCTCTTCTCGCACTCTTTCAACCCTGTATAAGTCTCTTCCGTCGCTGTATCGGTAGGTCAGCTGGTACCGCAGGTGGATATCCTTGTAAGGGTATCGAAATTGCTGCAGGACAGAGGAGTTTGGCAGACTTCGCTGGGCCAAAATAGCCACGGTTTTGGCTTGACTCAGCACTTCGTAGTCATTGTGAGTGATAAGCACTGCTGTCAACTGGTCAGAAACTGCCGATTTCCTGGCAAATGCCTGGAGCAGGCTTTCAAATGTCAAATGGCCTGGGGAGTGCTTGCGAATTGACCCGTTTTTGTCAGTAAATAGCCAGGAAAGGCCTGAATCGCTCTCTTCGTCGCTCAGTATAGAGTCCAAAAGCCTCACTTGCACTCGCTGTGTGGACTTGCAGCTCCACAGAGACCGCAGGACCCAGCTGCAGTCGTGCTTTTCCATGTTTGATAATGCGACTTCCTGCGAATTAAGGAAAATTACCTAATTTTGCCTGTGCCAAATCAGCGTAGAATCAGAATTTTCAGGTAAATTTCGTCTATTTTCCCTCTGGAATTGCCAGTTTTTGCAAAAATGCACAATGTCAGTGAGGTAGAAAACAGTGACTTCATGATAATAAAAAGGCTGATGCCGCCAAGGTACAGGGAAAAGCGGCACAGAACTGTCACACTAGACACCCTTTTCACCAGCTTTCAGATAGAGACGAAAGACTCACTGAGTTCCGCGCCTCCCAGACGCACGACAACTCTCATAACAGAGGTGGAAAGCAGTGGTCCTGCCCTACTGCGGAAAGCGCTGAGGGCCAAAAGCCTGCTTCCGCAGCCTGCACTGGGCGAGAATAGACTGAAGGAAGGGGCTAGGGACAAAGCTGAGCCTGTGCAAAGCCAGGGAGGGGCGTTTCTGTGTCGGTTACCTACTCTGCCGCCGTCCCGTCTAGGCCCTGGCAGCTACAACACCCAGCCCAGCATGCGCGCCACCCACAGCATTTTCTTCGAAAAGGCCCCCCGCTTCCCCATGACCTACCGAGAAAAACTGGCCAATTACCGTCCCTCCGCCCGCGAACTCAGTCCCTCCGAGCGCAAAGAAGTCGCCCTCCGCATCCAAGACAATATCCAGGCCTTAAAGCGATACACTCCCTTGGAACGGCTCAAAACTGTCAAGGAACAGGCTGCTTTGGAGCAGTCGAGGAGCCAAGTGACGCGCACACTGCATCAAGAGCTGAAGGCGGCTAGAAGACAGCGCTTTGAGGCGGAAATCGAAGCGAAGCAGCGGAAATTCGAGTGGAGAATGCGGCCTGCGGAGGTAAGTAAGGGGAAGTGGATGTGGAGTGGACTATTGTGTGCCTTGGGACTGATGGCGAAGTGGGACCGGAGGTACTTAGAGAGGAAGAAATTGCACAAAAGGTCGCAAAAGGTACTCAAATTCCTGCTTTTGATGGCTATTTCAGTGGGCAGAATCTGCACCATTCTCCGGAAAAAGCGGCGAAATCGCGCCTTTGTAGTCCTTCGAAAAATAGTGCCGTTTCTGGCTCGCTGGCGGCAAAACGTCCGAAAGAAACTGGTGGAAAAAGTGGCGATTTCCCTAGAAAACTGCACCGCTTTAGACACAATTTACCGGCTAATAGCGACTTGGAAGAGAAAAGTCGTATCCATTCAGAGACATATTAGACAGTGGCTGATGCAGCGCAGACTGCACAAGCAGCTTATTGTGAAGCAGTGGGAAAGGAGCGAAGTGCCCTCACAGACTGTGAAGAATCACAAGACGGCTGGGTATGTGATAAAGGAAATTCGCTCGGAAACGGTGGTTCCAGAGACTGTGAAGTACCTGCTAGCAGGCGATTTACTGAAAGAAAAGATAAAGGTGTTCCTTGGTCGCCTGCAGGAGTGGAAATCGCTCTGTCGGGATATGAAGTTGGAGCATCGGCTGCAGCAGGAGGACGACCCGTTGACACAACTGCCAGAGCTGAAGCTCCCAGCAGCGCCCAGGTTTTCAGTGAACGTAACAGACACGGAAATGCGCGAATTGCAGCAAACAGCCGAGAAGAAGCGAGTTCGGTGGGACAGAATGGCGAAGGAAGGGAAGAAGGGGAGGGGCAGAGGACTGCTGAGTGTCTAGGAAAATGGGCGGCTAGGAGTAATCATGGTGCGTATGAACGTCCTGGCGGACTGCTTGAAGACCATCATTAACGCAGAGAAGCGGGGCAAGCGCCAGGTGCTCATTCGCCCGGTCTCAAAGGTGGTAATTCACTTCCTCTCCCTCATGCAGCGCCACGGCTATATCGGTGAGTTCGAAGTCGTCGACGACCACCGCTCCAACAAAATCGTCGTGGAGCTGCTGGGGCGTATCAACAAGTGCGGAGTCATATCGCCCAGATACGATATCCAGGCCAAGGACATGGAAGAGCTGACATCCTCACTATTGCCTTCTCGGCAATTCGGCTTCGTCGTCCTCACCACCAACTTCGGCATCTTAGACCAGGAAGAGGCCAGACACAGAAAGACAGGTGGCAAGGTACTTGGCTTCTTCTACTAACTAGGACTCTAGGCTTCTCACTCACTCTGGACTGGATTAGCACCTATTCCTGGCATTTGTACCAATTAATTGGCGACTATTGACTAGTCCTTACCCACAGTTAGAAAGACTGACTCTTGGACTTGCATTGAAGTTTATTAAAGACACTATGGGAAACCTTCAATTGTCTCTTGCTCCTCAAGCCCCTCTATGCCAATTAATCTACACTATTTCTATGGCTCGATTCACAGAAGTGATGTTCGAAGGTGAACTAACCTGCTACAGCTCCACCTCCACTCTTGCTGAAATTGCAGAAGACTTGGCTGCCAGAGACCCCAACATCGCTCGACTGATTCGCTTCAAGACACTGACCAATGGACAACTAATCGGAATTGGGAGTGACGCAGTGCTGAGAGCTTTGCGAGACTCGACTCAGGGGGAATTCAGACTGATGGCGCAGGTTCGAGCGCCAAGTGTAGCTTCGTCTAGAGCTGCTTCGGAGCAAGCGAAAAGTCGCTCAGATGTGATGTCTGTGGCAGGACTGAGAGAAGCCAAAGGCTCGGACTCTGCTCTGCGCTATCAACTCTTTTATAACGGGCTAATCGGCGGAGAGTCTTTCCTGTGGTTGAAAGGACAGTTGAGTGCTTTGTCACTATTTGAGGTTCCCAACAGATCCTTGCTGCTGCTTCCGGCCTGCCCGCCGACTCCCACACCTGCTACCTCTATAACAAATGGGGCTGGCCTCTAGCTGCCGACATCGAGCAATCCATGCTTATATGCGGCAATGAATACCTAGTAAACGGGGACTTTGTATTCGCATTAGTGTGGAAAGAGCAGCCGCCTCGGAAGTTAAACTATGAAAGCTATGAAAGCCCTGGAGAGGGAGAGCTGGCTTTCTGCTTCGAGTACCAAGGAGTATCGTGGACTGTGAAGCTGCAGGAGAGGTGCCGAGTGGGTCTTTTGCGCAGGAAAATACTCTGGCTGCTACGGATTCCTCTGAATTTGATTATTATTGAAGGGCCTGAGGAGGAGTTAAGAGATGACTATGAAATTACTGCGACGGATGTAGAGGAAAAGCAGCTTACAGTGGCGATTGGCTCGCTTACAGCCTCTTTTAGTCAGGTTGCGGACATCTATTCGGACATCCATCCTATAGAAACCCGCAAACTCTACAGCCATTTCCACCTTCTTCTGACCCACACTCCCTCTGAACTAAAGTCCGCAGTAGCCCTCGCAGCCTACTTACTGGCTCAGAAATGGCCTCCTTTCCTCTTCTCCTTCTACCAACTTCTGCAGGGCTCCTCTCTACCAAGGCAGAAAGAGTGGCTGTAGCCAGTGGCTGCGTCCTCATGCAGGCTTCTTTCCCTGCCTTCCTGGCTCCAGGCACAGCCACTGACACTAGTCACATGATAGCGTGCCTCTATCATTTGGCCTATACCAGTTCAGAGGCGTTCAAAGGACTTATTTCTGTTGTGGATTGTGGAGATGGGAAGGAAGGGCGATTTGGGGTATCGGATGACCCAGTAAAGGAGGCGAGATTCATTAATGTGCTGAAATATAGTCATTTGACGCTACCGAAAGTGGTGATTAGCGCTGAAGTTCGCAATTTTGCTGATTATTTGCTATTGATAAGAGCAAATCCGCCGTTTTCGTTCGAATCTCTAAGCAAATTAGTCGAAACAATTCCATTTCTACCGATACTGCACCCTTCAGATATCACAAATACGACCAAAGACCGCCTCACCTACCATCCAACAGGTCAATTATGGATCAGTCGTGGACTAGACTCGAGCAAAAACCTGGAATTCGGGGAAGAACAGCAAGTATTACTCTCTGACGTCCTCACAGGAGAGTGGCTAACCATCAAGAAAAAGCTGCTAACAGAGCAAGTGGAAAGGCACTTCCCTAGGCAAGTCTCAGGTCGAGGAGTAATTCGAGAGCTAAGAGGCAATTGTCGTTGTTTTCGATACTTCTTGGTCGCTATGAGCCCAACGATACGAAAACTCGCTTAGACGCTGCGAAAACCTTTTTTTTGCTCTTCGCTCAAAGGACCCAAGCCTATGATTTCCCTCATGTCTTCTCTCTATGCACCTTTGCATTCGCTGGTTCGACCCACTTCCGCTTCGACTTCACTGAAAACCTGTCTTCTTTCCTCGAGCTTGTAGAGAGACTTACGCCTCTAGGCCTCACAGCTCTCTATTCCACTATGGAACAGGGCCTTTCCAAGCTGCAGCTAATCAAGCAGGAATATCCCAAAGTTCGCCTTCGAATGATGATTATTAGTGACGGAGAAGATAATGATTCAATGATATCAGCGAAGACGATAGCGAATCTTGCAGTGCAAATAGGAGTGGTTGTTGATGTATTTGCAGTGGGCGGGAAATGTCCCAATTTGAAGCTAATATCAAAGCTAAGTGGTGGGTTTTGCTACTTCACAGCTACTATAATTGAG
>Ga0247837_1001107_pt1 | contig 57526 bp, 48 predicted proteins | sample LaCtaG_2_FD_187115 | JGI IMG/M metagenome (GOLD analysis project Ga0247837, IMG submission 187115) | Freshwater microbial communities from meromictic Lake La Cruz, Castile-La Mancha, Spain - LaCruzMarch2015_14.5m | ecosystem: Environmental > Aquatic > Freshwater > Lake | place: Spain: Castile-La... | reverse complement strand
GATTTACGGCTTGCATCTAGCTTGGTTCGAACTCGAATTGGCCGTTTCTGTGGTCAGCTCAAAAAATATTAACGACGCATGATCCTACGAGCTGAAACGTCGCTTCGCAATAGTTGGCCGAAATCTGGCTTGGATCCTGAAGGGATCGCAAATGGTAGCCGGGGGTTTGACCGCTAGGGCACACCCCCGGTCTCGTTCGCATGCGATGTTTTCGATCCCGAAGGAGATCGCAGATTGCGTCTGCTGTCCGCTGTGATCCCTTCAGGATCAATGGTATAGCGTGCGACAATATCCGGGGGTGTCGCTTCGCTCAACCCCCGGCTACCTTCTATAACCCCTACCGGGGTAATTTGGTGATGATGTATGACAACGAGGTTGTCAATCTCTTGAAAGATCAAGTAGTGTCTCCCACCGCTCGCCATCGAGCCCCAAAGCTTTCCGTTGGGTTCACCTCAATCGGAAGCTACAAGCGACCCGGTCGGGGCCAACGTTTGCGTCTTTTGGGTAGCTTTCAGTTGTGCGCTCCGCCGAGATAAACTCGACGGAAGCGAGAGCTGGTCCAGGTTCGGTAGCACACCGAACCTTTTGCGTTCGTCGGGCTCAAGGCCCTGTTTCGCTTTTCTGTGCAAGCGGGGACTCGCAGCTTCTTCAACTTCAACTTCAACTTCAATAGCAGCGTCTGCGGCTCAGTCAATTATCGGCAAGACTCTGCTGATCGATCCCTTGACCTCTAGCAAGCCGATAACTTGCCCCGACGCGGCGGACACTACTGGCGACCCAGTCAGGTCCGTATTCAATGCAACGGTCTCGTCGATCGTCCAGCCCCGCTCACTTACACTTAACCTTGAAGAGTCGATCGATATGACACTCGCTACATCCGACTGAGCCACAAAAATGTCGCACACTTCGATCGGCATCTCGCTGGCGATCCGATCCCTTGGCCAGCGCGGCAAATCGGCTGGCAGTTCGGCATCACTTGTAAATCGCACGACCGATGGCTCCCCCGCGATGGCGGGCTGCTTCGCAACCGAAACAATCTTCACTTGATCCAGCACACTAGAAAATCCAGCTAGCTCAATGGATGCAGAACCGGCCAAAGCTAACTTCGGTGCAATGACTTGCTCCGAAAAACACAGCACCGTTCCGTCACTCAGTGGTAAACACCAAGCGGAACTCTGTTCGTTATTACGGAAACCATATCTGCGTTCCTGCCAACGCAACGCGATTCGAATCGGCTGGGGCATGTTGGATTCCAATTGGCTCCAGGCCTTTCCAAACGGAAGCGATGGTTGCCATTGGAGCCATTCCGGCTCGGGCGCGTCGTGAAGAACAAAGCGATAACCGGTACTTGCGATGGCCGAGCCATCAGCGGGAGTTGCCATTTCTATTCCACCCGACACGATTTGAGAGAGCGTGTCGGCGTCGAGCTTAATGCCCGTTAGACCAATATCCAATCGCCATCCGCTGCGATTCCAAAACTTGCTACCCATTCGAATCAGCTCTCGAAATTCGGGATCGATCGCACAGCGGGCTCGAACCGATCTCGCGTCACTTGCGAGCCCCACTTGAACCACTTTGCCGATCGTAAAACCGCGATATAAAATCGGCGCGCCGTTCTCTAGACCACCCCGAGTCTTTGCATCGAGAATGATCTCCAACGCACCGCTCGATGGAACCACAGTGGGTGGCTTATCCAACCCCACAAACTTGCTTTGCGACCTTGTGTTCGGCGGCGCAGGCTCCACCGCAAGGTACTTGGCGCCGATCAAGGTATCCAGACCCTGGATCGCTTCAAGCGAAAAGACTGGCCGAACAATCCAAAATTTTGCCCCCTCCGCTGCGACGAAGGACGCTTCGGGAGTCAGTCGAACATGCACCAAAACCTTCCGCGTTTGATCGCTAAGCTCCACACGTTCCACTGCACCAACATCAATGCCTCGATAGCGAAGCCGGTCGTCCGGCTTCAAACCAAACCCATCGTCAAATTGAATTTGAATCCGTTGGCCATCCCGCTGGCGAGCGTACCAAAAGAGCCCTAAGCTCAAAAGAACGCATGCTAGCGTCAACCACCAAAAACGTGTCACGAACCGACCTGAAACCGTGGCCGCAGATTCAACGTTGGCCATCGGAGCTTGATCGGCCTTTTCTACTTGGTCCTGTGCATCATCCGTTGGTTTCATTTGTTCTCCCAAATTGCATGCGGATCAAAGCATATGGCGGCGATCATACTCATCGCGACACACAGCGCAAATGCGATCACGGCTGGGCCAAAATGGAACTGTACCAGATCGCTGAGCTTGATCATCATGACCAGCAATGCCAAAAGCATGACGTCCATCATGCTCCATTTGCCTATCTGCTCCATCCAACGATAAGTCCACGCTTGGTGACGTTGACGTAACGCCCCGAGCCAGCTCAATTCAATCAACGCAATGATCTTAGCCAACGGAAACACGATCGAGAACACAAGAATAATCGTTCCCACCAACAGGTTCCCGCTTCGAAACAGTTCCAGAATGCCGCCTATTACGCTGCTTTGATGGTGCTGTCCCAGTTTCTCGATTTCCAAGATGGGCAAAAAGACCGCTGCGGGAAACAGAGCCAAGGCAGCCAAAGATGCAGCCGCCGTTCTAGCCTGCGACCGTTGGTTGTTTCGAGGCTGATCGATGACGCTCTTGCAACGTGTGCAAACCGATCGCTCCCCCGGTTCGAGCGTTCGGATGGAATGAATCAGCCCGCAGCAATGACACGCTTTGAGAACGGCCATGTTGTTTGGCGAACAAAAATGGGTTGGCGTTACTTTACTTTGGAAGCAGTCCGAGGGCTGCAGCGGAAGGCCTTGCGATGACATGGCAAGCAATCAGTTTCCCCAAGCCTTCGATTCGTGGCTTGGCCGCATCGACTGCTGCATTCACGGCCGCTACGTCCCCGCGGATCACCACCGTCACGTATCCACCACCAAGTTTTTCTTTTCCAACGACTTCTACGGAGGCCGCCTTGCATGCTGTGTCGATTGCTTCAAAGACCGCAGTAAAGCCTTGAGTCTCGATAAATCCAAGAGCTTGAGATTGTGGGTTCACGCTGAATGTTCCTTCGGGGGATGAGATGGCATTGGGGCTGGAGGACGGACGTTTCACAACGAATTGTTCGATCAGGACATTGTACTCTTCAGGACTCAAGATGGCACGTATCGCTTGTTCATCGGGTCGGTTGATTAAGCGAGTCAACGTTTTGGATGCGGCCTTGGGATCCAATTTTGGATGCATGGCGTCTGCCACCAGGAAACCAGCTTCGAGAGCGGATTGGACATGGCTGGTCGAGCCGGCAATTTTGATGACCGACCCAAGCATATCATTCCATTCGGCTTGAATGACTCGGATGCTGGCGGCTTTCGACATTGCATCCAAAGCGACCATTGCGGCGGCCCAGCCAAGAGTCTCAAAAATTCCGATGGAATCCAATTGTCCCGAAGCAGTCAGGCCTGTGGATCCGTCAGGATCCCCATTCTCGGCACCGCTCCAATCGGCGAGGTCAACAAGCGTACTTTTATTCATTGGTTTACTTAGTTGGTCTTGAGGCCATTTCGCTCAATGGCAAGTGTCGGTAATACGATTCCAGGCAAAACAATGCCATGCAGGTAGCATACAGTTTACCACCCGTGGAAGCATGTGGGTCGGAGCCGATCGGCCAACTCCCTGATTCCTTTCCCGTTTTGATTTGCAAGGCGGGCAGTGCATCCTTCATGATTTCGTTCCATTGAGTCCACTCGGGGCCACCAATATGATGCAGGGTGGTGGTTGCGTAATACCAATAATAGTAGGCGATACGCCCCTCCTCTACGGAAATCACTCGTTCGGCCAAATGGCGAGCCCCTTGTTGGATTCGTACGTCATCGGTTTTCCAACCAAGATACAATCGACACAGCATCCCTTCCGCGGTCATCGATGGGACCGCTTTGGAATAAGACTGGTAGGCGTACAGCTCACCTTCGGGTTCGGGACGATTCGAATCCCCAGAACGCTGGACGGTATTGAGGAATTCGTGAACTCGTTCGAGCACTTCGCTATCCACATCCAGGCCAGACATCCGAGCGCTGATCAAAGCCATCACGTACCAGCCTGTCACGCTGGTGTCGCCATCGGTGCGAGGCTGATATCGCCATCCTCCTTCTTTGGATTGGGCTTTCTCCGCATAACGCACGGCCAACTGAGCAGGTTTGCGCAGATCCTCGTCCCCGGTCATGCCAAACAGTTCGCATACCGCGATCGAACACTGCGCCTGAGCATAGGTTCGTTGATTGCCGGCGGATTGACTCGCAAAGAAGCCCTCGCGATCTTGTTGTTTTAGAAGGTACGCGATCCCATCGCGGACTCGCGTGAAATACTTACCGTCTTGGTGCGTGTTCCCAGCACCCATGAATGCCAACAAAGCCATGGCGGTTGCGGCTGGCTTGTTTTCGTTAACGCCTCCTTCGCGATAAGGACCAACCAAGCTCCAGGACCCATCCGACTTTTGATTCCGAGCCAACCATTCTAAACCCAGTGCGACTGCGTTTTCGGTCCCCGCAGTGCCCCCATAAGCTTTAAGCAAAGCAGCTTTCATGGCACCTTTGCGTCCCTTCAAGCCGTTGCGAATCGGTAACGCAAGGCTCAGGTCTGGCGCGAGGGAGATTGATTCTGAAACATTTTCTAGTGGCGTTTCCGACAAGCTTTGCTCGATCATATCCGTTGTGGCATCTTCCATTTCGGTGACCGCGGTTTCCTCGTTTTGAATCTCGAAAACGGCAAGCTCATCCCCTGCAACTTCGTCCTGACCAATTCCTGCGATAATAGAAATGTTTCTGCTTATCTCTACGCTCAATGGAATCAGAGCCAGCAACAGAATGATGGCGACATGAACGACCAAGCTGACTAACCAAGAAGGGGTTTCGCTCAAGGCATAAGGAACCATCAGGTTCCAAACTTTGCGGAGACTCCAAGGCTCGTCAGAATCATCCGGCTGGTTGACCTGCGGTTCGGATACATTGATACTGGCCATCGCTGGCTTTTCGGCCGTCGCGACAGCAAATGCTTGAAACTCGTTGATCGAAGTTAAGCCTGCGGGCGTTCGCGAGCCAAGTTCGGTCGGAACGGGTGGTGCTAGCTTCCCCGAACGAGCGCTGGGAGGAAGTGGTGGAGGAGGAGGTGCTGGCGATTGATTGACGACTGGCTCAACGAATCTGCCGCCCAAAACTGGTTTTGGTGGAGGGGGTGGATCGATAAAATCGGAGAAGGATCTTCTTGACACCGCGATGAGATTCCGTTGCTTGATCCTGGTCCAGACGCTCTGTAATGATTGCGCAGCTTGGGAGGCCGGTCGAGTTCTCCAGACATCAGGCTGACATTCAATCTAGGACACAGCCAACCTAGAATCAATCGAGACGACCTGTTTTTTAACGATTTCGTCGAAGCAAAACCTAAATCCTGGACGCTAATCCGGGAACGGCACGAAGAAGCGTACCGTTGTTTTGGTCAGATACGTTCCAACTAAACCGGCTTTTTGCGCAAATCCAACCACTCGCTGTGGAAGGCGCCTGGCTTGTCGATTCGTTGGTAGGTGTGAGCTCCAAAGTAATCTCGCTGGGCCTGAAGCAAATTCGCAGGTAGCACCGGCAACCGATAGCTGTCGTAGTAAGCCAGCGCGGTCGTGAAAGCGGGTGCCGGCAGTCCCAAATAGGTTGCAGCCATGATTACTGCTCGCCAGGACTCTTGAGCCTTTTCGATAGCTTGTTGGAAATACGGATACAGCAACAAATTCTCTAGATTGGGCTGCGTATCGAAAGCTTCCTTGATTCGATCCAGGAATTGAGCTCGGATGATACATCCACCTCGCCATAGCAAAGCGCAATCCCCGTAGTTGAGATCCCACTTGTGCTCTTTGCTTGCTTCCTGCAGTTGAACAAAGCCTTGCGCGTACGAACAAATCTTGGAAGCGTACAGAGCTTGCTTGACGGCTTCCACGAAGAGCTTCTTATTACCCACCAAGTCGTTCACTGCGGCGGTGAACGGTGCATTTTGAGATGCAGATGGGCCGGGAAGGACTTTGCTGGCTCGAACTCGTGCTTCTTTGATCGACGAAAGCGATCTTGCGTAAACAGCGGTTGTGACCAGCGTCGATGGAACACCCAGGTCCAGCGCCAATTGGCTCATCCACTTGCCCGTGCCCTTGGCACCAGCCACGTCCAGAATCTTGTCGACCAAGTACCCGTCACCACCTTGGTCATCTTTGGCGCTGAAGATGTCTCGGGAGATTTCGATCAAGTAGCTTTGCAGTTCGCTCTTGTTCCATTCCGAAAAGACATCGTAAAGTTCTTCATTGGAAAGGCCGGCAGCTTCCTTGAGCAAGAAGTAAGCCTCGCAGATCAACTGCATATCGCCGTATTCGATCCCGTTATGAACCATCTTGACGTAATGGCCAGCACCGCGTGCTCCCACCCATTCACAACAAGGGATATCGTTGTTGGGACCAACCTTGGCGGCAATCGACTGGAAGATTGGCTTGATCGTTTCCCAAGCTGCCTTGCTTCCGCCGGGCATCAGGCTTGGGCCCTTGAGCGCTCCCTCTTCTCCGCCCGATACACCCGCTCCCACGTACAGGAGGCCTTTGCTTTCAACATATTGAGTGCGACGCTCGGTATCGGCGAAGTGCGTGTTACCACCATCGATGATGATGTCGCCTGGTTCTAAGTGAGGCAACAGCTGCTCGATCAAATCATCCACGGCGGAGCCAGCCTTGACCAGCATCATGACAAATCGAGGGCGCTTGAGATTCTTTACCATTTCCACGATCGAGTGGCAGCCGAGAAAGTTTTTACCCTTAGCGCGGGTATTCATCAGTTCGTCTACTTTATCGGTTGTACGATTGAAGACAGCAACGCGATAGCCACGGCTCTCCACATTCAGAGCCAGATTCTCTCCCATTACCGCAAGGCCGATCAGGCCGAAATCGCACAATTCGCTCATTAGGTTTCAGTTGTTGCAAGCAACCGTCAAAAAAGGGACCATCAAAACTTCATAAAATGCAATCATTGCATTGCATCGCTTGAAACATACGTTTTGTCCATTCAAGCTAGCCGCAAATTCTAACTTCGCACGGCGATCCCAGCAATTGCTAGTGATTGGCCTTCCCCAGACACCTGGAAATCTGATATAGCCGAAGCGGGAAGAGTTTGTTCCAAGGAAAACCGGGCAAGGATGTCAGGTAAATGAAGCGATTTGTCTATGCGGCTGGAGCCGTTCTCCTAACAGGAGTGCTTGTTTTGTTGGCGATGGCTGTTGCGCAACGGGATTCCCGTGTCAGCGATGCAACCACCGACGAAAGCCAGCTTCCCTATGCAAACAACGCAGCGGAACCTATTTCGATGGTTGCACCGGATCCGTCTGGAAAGGTCTACGAAGGGGACGAAACGTGGCCGCCGGCCCCGATTGTTCGCGGGAATGACCCTGGCCTAGGCGGCAGTTTACCACCTGCAGTCGGTGCCGCTTTGCCTTCGACCCAAGGCCCTTCCAACGAGTTGGGACTCGGGGGGCCACCTGTTTCTTTGACTTCGTTTGCCAATGAATCCCAAGCCCAGGATGCTCGCGCCCTTGCCGAACCCCCAGCCTTGTCCAGCATCAACAGCTTTCCACCCCCTAACGTTCCGACGTCCGCTCCGATCGATGGTTCGAACAGTTCGCCCGCTGGACTTTTGCCACCAGTCGGTAGCAGACAACCGACCAATTCGTTGCCACCGATGCCAAACGCCTACGCCAACGAACTGACCGATCAATCGGCACCGCTTCCGAATGAGCCAGCAGTGTCACCTTTTGCAAGCCCTGCATTACCCTTGGCAAACGCTGTACCCGTTGCAAATCCTACGAAAACGAATCCTTCGCTTGAAGCTCCAAAGAACGAAGCGCCCCCGATCGCAACCTTCGGTGCTCCGACTCTCATCGAAAACAGTCCATCCAGCAATTTGCCTGCGTTGCCATCGTATGCAGCACCTAGCGTGACGGCACCTAGCGTGACGGCCCCCATGTCGACTGGGCAAGCATCATCGGGGCCAGCTTCCACTGGAGCAAGTCGTTCGCTGCCGGCCAGCCCGATGCCCAAGAATGAACTGCCAACCTACAACGCAACGCCACAGAGCGATACGTTATCACCCGTTGCTCCACCGATGTCGAATTCATTTTCTTCCAATGGATATGCGAATGCCGCGGCACCAAATACGACGGCACTGAACAGGACTGCAACCGAGTCAAACTGGTCCTCCAGTGCGGCGCCTGGTGGACGTCAGCTGGATGGATCTCAGAACCCCAGTATGGAGATTCAAAAAAGAGCTCCGAACGAAGTTCAAGTTGGCCAGCCTGCTACCTTTACGATCTTGGTGCGGAACGTGGGGACGGCAACGGCTTACGATGTGAATGTGGTTGATTCCGTTCCTAAGGGGGCGAAGCTCGTTCGCACCAGCCCGATGGCTCAATCGAATGGAGAAAACGGCTTGGTATGGAAGCTTGGGGAAATGCCAGTCGGTAAAGAGCAAGTACTGACACTGGAGCTCATTCCTGAAACCGAAGGCGAAATAGGGTCCGTTGCCAGCGTCAGCTTCGCAGCTCAAGCATCCGTTCGGACCATGAGCACTCAGCCGAAACTTGTGGTCAAGCAATTGCTGGAACCGGTCGTTCTGGGGGGAGATTCGCTTCGAATCATGATCGAAATTGCGAACGTTGGGACGGGGACAGCGCGCGATGTGCGATTGCAAGAAGATGTACCGGAGAACATGCGTCATGCAACGGGCTCCAAAGCGCTTGAATTAACGCTAGGTGACTTGGCACCAGGAGAATCCGAGAAACGAGACATTGAATTGACGGCCGTCTCGGCGGGGAAAGTTCGCAATGTTCTTCGAGCCGTTTCCGAAAACGCTGCGACCAGCGAATCGGCTAGCGAAATTGAAGTGGTTCTGCCCAAGCTGGATATCGCCATCGAAGGGGCAGGATTGCGATATCTCGAGCGACAAGTCACGTACGCTCTGCAGATTTCTAATTCAGGGACTGCCATCGCAAGGGATGTCGAAATACTACTTTATCTGCCGAGCGGCTTGCAATTCAATTCGACGATTAACCAAGGTGCTTACCTTCCAAGCCAACACGCGGTACGGTGGGAACTGGCTGAATTGGCCGCCGGTGCGAAAGCGGTGACCGAAGTCACATTGCTGCCCGTCGAAGAAGGCAATTTCGTTCTGAGGCTGCAATCGCAGGCGGATGGAGTACGAGCCGAAACCGCTCAAAAACCGGTCCGCGTGGAAGGCCAAAGCGAATTGACCTTCACGATCGAAGACGACAACGATCCGATTGAAACCGATGGCAAAACAACCTACCTTGTCAAGATTTCGAACATTGGAACTCGGGTCGACAAGAATGTGGAGCTTGCGATCGATCTGCCCGAGGGAGCAATCGTGGAGCAGGTCGATGCCCCCGTCGATTACAAAGTGTCTCAGAGGAATGTTGTTTTTGCACCGATTTCTCAAATCCAAGCCAAAGATCGCCATACCATTCGATTGTCGGTTAGGCATTCGCGTGAAGGAACTCATGTGGTACGAGCTCAACTGAAGAGCCAGCTGCGACCTGTCGCGGTTGCCAAAGAAGAAAGCACCCAAGTCTATCTCGACCGTTGATCGGGTGGCGGAGCGTTTTTGCAGCGGAGCATTTTGGTTGTGCATAGCCTTTCCCGTGCATAGTCACTCGGACTGGATTCAATGTTCCATTTGTACCACGGTAACTTGCTGCAGCAGGGGCGTTCTTGGCTTCGGTTTTGGTAAAGTCAACGATTGCTGAGCCGTGGGCGCTAGCCGCGTTATGGCAACGTCTTTCGGATTTTTCTGAATATCGAATATCGAATAACGAATATCGAAGTAGCATGCATTTCCCTTCGACATTCGAAAATTCTCGGCCAAGCTTTCGCTTCCGTCGAGTTTATCTCGGCGGAGCGCACAACTGAAAGCTACCAGAAGACGCAAACGCTGGCCCCGACCGGGACGAGCCCGACGGAGGCCCAACAAGAAAATGAGATTTCAAAAGGAGAGTCGCATGTAGCTTCCAGTTGTTGCTTCCGATTGGAGGGAACCCAACGGAAAGCGACGTGGCTCGATCACGAGCTCAAGGTGGCACCGCTTGATCGTTCCCTACCCACTGCCCACTGCCCACTGACGACTGACGACTGACGACTGACAACTTCCTCCGACATTCGATATTGTTTGCAACCCTGCGATAGCAAATGCAGTTGCCATTGGACGCTAGCCGCGTTACGACCATAATACTGCGAAGTTCATCGCGGCTAGCGCCTGCGGCTCATGGGTAGAGATACCTCGAGCACTTGTTTTTGGTTTGCCTTTTTTAGTACGTAGAAGTTCCTCTCAAGAACGGGTTCTTATGGCTACTGGTGATGTGATCTCTGTCGCTTGTACGCGAGGCCTTATTGTCTTCCGCCACTTTGGAATTGATTTGGGTGACGGCACGGTTGTCCATCTAGCCACTGGATCGGACGGCAAAAACATGTCGGTCCAGTGTGTTCCCTTCGAACAATTCTCCGTCGGAAAGCCGATTCGGATCGAGGAGGAAGTGGGGGAGTCGCTCGCCAGGGATCTGGTTGTAGAGCGAGCTTTGCAAGCGGTGGGGAAGTCAGGATACCATCTGATTTGGGACAACTGCGAACACTTCGCTCGCGAGATAAAAACGGGCGTCGCGCGAAGCCATCAAGTGGAGGATGCCATCAAATCCGTTGTCCGAGGAACACTGGCTGGGATCAGTTGCTTTTTGGGTAGGCAGTCGCTGGCGAAATCGGTAACCGTTCTGTCGAACGCACGGGTTGCTATGTCTGCTGGTGCGTTAGTTCCAACAGTGATCGGCGAGACAGTCCGATGCAGCAGCTATACAATCGCACGATCCTTGAATGTCGACCACGAGAAGGCCCACCGATCTAGTCGGCAAGCGGCCTATGCGGCTACGGCAATAGGGGGCTTTGTGGTGGGTGGACCAGTCGGCTCGGTAAGCGCCCTTGCCGTCGCCTTAGTCAGCGACCGCATCACGGATAAGCTCGATCCAGCTTGGAAGCCGTTCGTTCAAAGACGAAAGTCGTCGGAAGTGGATTCATAAACGGGCAGGTACCGATAATAAACTTCCAAAGTCAAACAGGCCATCGCCGTTGTGTACAATCGGCCCCCCGCGTTGTTGGAGATATCGGCCCCGAACCACCAGCTTCCCTTTTCATGTCCCGATTGAACCTGGCTCTTGACTAAGTAGTTCCGTTGGATCTCGTTCCACTTCTCCCATGGCTGCCCGCCGAAATGGAACAGAAGCTGGGTCGCATAGTAATTGAAGTACGCGTCGGTATCAGAGGGCTGTTCTTTGAGAAGGTAGTCCACGGACGCTCGAATCCCTGCGTCTGTTTTGGAGACTCCGCGAAGCACTCGAATCAGATTTCCAATGGCAGTCATGCTGGCGGTTGGCTTCCCTTGATTGCGGTAGCGGTACATGAATGCACCCGATGCATGCCGAGACAAAAACAAATCGATGCCCCGAATTGTTTCTGTGGGGACATTGAGCTGAGCACCTACGGCGCTCTTCAGGGCCATCACTTGCCACCCCACAATCGACAAATCGCCGGGTGACCGAGGATGGTAATCCCAGCCGCCGTCGCTGTGCTGTGCCGCCACAATAAAGTTCACTGCTGCTTGGCAGGATTCCTTGATGGAGACGTCTCCCTTCATTTGAAGGGCCTCACACAAGGCCAGGGTCGCAATACCATGCTCGTACATTTCCGCAGACGCGATCGTGCTGAGCCAGCTTCCTTTGGCGTAATCGATTTTCAGCCGCTGAATCAGATAGTAAACTCCTCGATTCACTTGTTCGCTATACTCCCCTTCGGTCATGGTATGGCCTGCACCCAAGAAGCAGAGCAAAGCCAGCCCTGTCGCGGCGATCTCATGAGGATCTTTCCCTGCGGCGCTATGGGAGCATTCCCCTTGGCACGGACAATCTTCGAAGAACATGGTCCAGGAACCGTCGTTGCGTTGATGCCGCGCAAAGTAATCGAGCGCGTCCTCCACCGCTTGTTCGCTTGCGGCCGACCCTCCATTTTTGAGGGCAGTGTCGGCGCGATTTTTGGGTGAACGTGCCTCCAGGGAGATACCCACAAATGCGGACTTAAAGCCTCCGCTTCCCGAAATCTGAATGGACTGAGCAAGGTTGCTGGCGGAGCTTGTGATTTCCGCTTGGGAACCGACTCCATCTTCGATCAAGACAGGCAATGTATCTACAATGCGTATCGAAGAACTGATATCGGCGGGACCTAGCCCCGCTTCGCCAGAGACTTCATCCGAAGTGCTCTGGACCGTTTCAAAAGTGATGTTCTGTTCTGCTTCGTCGCCGTTGCTGGCTTCAAAAGAAATCCGATCGCCTCGGCCAAGCGAAACCACCGTCCAAATCGCCATCGAAAGAAGCAAAATCAAATGAATGAGAAAGCTGCTTAAGGATGCGATCCAGCTATTTTTTGAAGTGGTTCCGTTCAAGACACACGCCCTGTCAAACTCGGGGCCAAACTCGGGTCTAATAGACTCAACCCCATTGTAACGTCGGCCTAACCCCGATCGGTAGAAAGATCAACCGGACTGCACAGAATCCCCCCGCTGTGGCTGGTCAAGCACGCCGACGATTCCGAATGTGCCGACTGAGCCTCTACCGAAAGAACTTATTGGCTTCCAAAATGAGGGTTGCAATTCCTATCACGAACAGGATTGCGATGCTTCCCCAAAGCCCAAAATCGAACCATTTGGAAGGTCGTAGCTCGGGCAAACAACGCCGGTAGCGGAAAAACAATGCGGAAAAACCCAACATTGGCAACATGATTGCCTGAGCCGATCCGCTCAACAAGACAAGCCAAGCAGGCTGAGGCATCACCCAGTAAATCAATAAACAAAGCATCGGGAACAAGCCACTTAACCATCGAACCCAGCGTGTTTGAGTTGGTTCGTCGGCCCCGATCAGGCTCATGATGCTCAAGGCATCGGCAAAGGTCCGAGCGTGGCTAGCGTTCGCAACGTAGAAGGTCGAATAAAGAACCATGAACGCCCCAAGCAAGAACGTCACTTGAGCCCAGCTTCCCAAGACTGGCTTGTACATGACCGAAAGTGTTTGGAGCAGTTTGGAATCCTGTGGCTCAATTCCCGCGCGATGCAGGATGCCAGCGCCAAGTACAAAGAAACCAATGGTTGCAACGGTGTAAATGACCATCGAAACCCAAATGTCGGTTTGCATGATACGCAACCAGCCGCGTGCGCGTCGAACCCATGCGTCCGATCCATCATATTTGCCTGTTCGCTTCGCGTAGCCTTTCTCCAAGCACCAATAGGGGTATTGAATCAGCTCGGCCGCTCCGACACCAATGATCCCGATTGTGGCAAACGCCATTGCAAGGGACTTCCATAGGTCTCCTTTGGGCAGACCAAAACTGAGGCCATCCATCCATTGAGACATCGGTATCTGCCAAGCCGGAAGCAACTGCAAGCCGACAACATTTCCAAGAGTCACCAAAGTAAAAATGGCTACCATGATGGTCGCCGCCGACTGAATAAAGTTGTATCCGCCGTAAATCAACATCAAGGATGTCCCAACTGCGATGGGTATTGCCCAGATTCGGTCGTCGATGGGAGTGGCCAATCTCAGGTCCATCAATGCTTTGTCGTCGATCGCAGCTAACTCAGAAGGGTTCAATGCTTTCGCAGTGCCGTATGTCTCGATATAGAATCGGCGTTTTGCAAGGACCTCCTCTTCGGTCGGCAGGGGTTCTTCGACTTCTTTGCTTGGGTTATCGATGGTGGCCTGATTTGCACCGGCGGCCAAATTCTTTTGCTCTACCTGTTCGATCACCTTACCGAGCTGCCGTTTGGATTCCAGCGTTGCAATCTCTTGAAACAAGCGACCTTGTTGCGTCACGGGCTGAACCATGGCAAGGGTTTGTCCGACCCCACCAACGATTGCCCCGAGCTGGCCAATGCTACAGAACCACATCACAAACCAGTACCAAATCAGCCAGTTGCCACGTCCTTGAATACGTGGCCCGGGGACTTGGTTCAAGGCCGATAGGGTCGGAATGCCGCTGGAAAGCGTGAACCGTCCAATCTCGATTTGTGCAAAAACCTTGATGACACATCCAAGAATGATCAACCAAAGAAGACTCAGTCCCGCCTTGGCGCCCGTGATCGTGGTTGCGATCAATTCGCCCGATCCAACGATGGAAGCGGCTATGATTAGTCCTGGACCCAAATGGGACAAAATACCAAGCCAATGAACCGGAGGCTCATTAAGATCGCTTGGGTTTCCATTGCTTTTCTGGGGAGAGGATGGTGGGGTGCTTGACATGCTGGAGCCAAATGTACCAGGAGAGGGGAGAGGGACAGGACTTTTCGAGGTATGATGAGCGGCCGTGAGATTTTAGCGTTTTTGTGTTCGAGCGGAGTCGTCCCAATGTCGCCTAGCCACCAGTCTAATCCAAATTTGTCCCGAAGAAGCCTGATCGCAACGATCGCGAGTTCTGCTCTTGTTCATTCGATATCGATCCCGAACAGTTCCCAGACGGAGGCAGCCGAACCGGTTGCCAATCCGATCGTGGTGGAAAATCAAAGGCCAGGCACTCGCGACTGGATGCTTGTGAAAACGCAAGTTGACCCAGCAACCAAGTATCGCTCGCCGTGGGTGGAAGGATATGCGTCGCACACCAGTATTCTTGGAGGCGAAGTGATACGTTTCATGATTAGCACGTCGCAATCAACCACCGTCGATATCGATGTATTTCGACTGGGCTACTACGGTGGTGACGGCGGATGCTGGGTGCATAGTTTGAAAGGAATCGCATGCCAGCAACAAGCGACTCCCGAACCGGGCGAGTATCGGTTGATGGATTGCAATTGGCCAGTCTCTGCCGAAATGCCGATCGGTGCCAACTGGGTCAGTGGTGTCTACGTTGCAAAGCTAACCGAAAAAGCGAACGGATATCAAAGCTACATCATTTTTATTGTTCGGGACGATCGAACCAGCGACTTCGTGTTCCAGTGCAGCGATCACACTTGGCAAGCCTACAACCGATGGCCTTCGCAGTTTTCTCTGTATGACGATGGCGTTGCTCAATGGTATTGGGGGCCGGAGTCCAAGGTCAGTTTCAATCGACCTTATGGAAAATACTGCCAGATCTTGGATGCACCGCTTTCGACGGGGTCTGGCGAGTTCTTTCTATGGGAGTTTCCGTTTGTGTTCTGGCTCGAACGCGAGGGGTACAACGTGACGTATGTTTCCAACACCGATACACACCGCGATCCCAGGACCCCATTGCGAGGACGCGGGTTCTTGAGCGTCGGCCATGACGAGTACTGGACCATGGAAATGTTCCAGCACGTTCAAGATGCCGTTCATCAAGGCATTAGCGTTGGGTTCTTCTCTGGGAATGCCGTATGCGGAAAAGTGGTGTGGGATGACAAGACTCGTTCGATCCGACGTGTTGGAGTCTTCGGACCACCGGGCGGGACCAACGAATTTCAGGCTATGAGCTCGCTCAAACATGAAAGACCGTACGCCAACGAACTGATCGGAGCCCACAGCACAGGCCCGGTTACAGGTGGTTCCGATTGGGTGTGCGTCATGCCGGAGCATTGGGTCTACGAAAACTCGGGCATGGTTCTCGGGGACAAGATTCCTGGATTGATTGGATGGGAGTACCACGGCGACCCAGCCCCCATTCCTGGTCTCCAAGTGATTGCAACTGGCCCCATGCAAAGTGCCCCAGGCGTTTTCAATGGGGGGACTTACACCGCAACCGTCTATGAAGGCGCGAAGGGGAACATCGTCTTCAATGCTTCGACTTGTTGGTGGGCAGACGGCTTAAGCTCGCCACCTGGATACCAATCCCCCAGCGTCTACACGTCGCCCCAAGGGGTCGATACCCGCGTGCAGCAAATTACCAAAAACGTCCTAAAGCGGATGCTCCCGTAGCGGGATTGGACACCGTCCCGTCCAAACCAACAAACCAGCCTATCATGGCGATACAGCACTCGACACTATGCTTATCCGATCCTGAGCAAGCGAGCACGCTCGCTTCGATCGAAGCCATGCGCCCTCAACTTTCCACCGACGAGCGAGATGATTTGTATAAGCGTAAGCGTCCAGAAGCCATCGCGGAGTATCTTGCGACTCGGTGGATCGCTCGCAAGTTAGCGGAAACGATCATTCCCGGTACGGCTTCGAATGATTGGTATGTTGTCAAATCTCTCGATGGCCGTCCCGCTCTTGAATCGCGTCATGGTGGGTGCCTTCATTTGTCGATCTCGCACAAGTACCCGTGGGTCGCGGTGGCGGTTTCCGATTCACAGCCAGTCGGCATCGATGTCGATAAAGTACCCGAGTTCACTTCACCTGCTCAGGAACGATCTTGGATTCAATCCATCGCTTCGGCGGGGTTTGCTTCCCAAGAGCTTGATTCTATGCACGACCACATTGCGTTTGACTTAATCCGTCGTTGGACTCAGAAGGAAGCGATTGCCAAAGCAACATCACAAGTGGGCTTAGCCGGGCTTCGCAGCATCGATACTCGACGGATCGAGTCCATGGAATCTCAAGAGAGAAATCAATTTTTGTGGAGAAGTGGCAACCACATCATTTCCCTTTGGTGTGGGCAACTCGATCCAAAGCATTTTATGACTCTGGCGTGGGAAGCGACCAATTGCAACGACACCCTCGTTCTTTGAGCCGCAGGCGCTAGCCGCGTTAAGTTTCATTGCGATTGAAACGTGGTCGCGATAAACGCGGATTATTCATGACCCTAGTTCGGTTTGGATGTAATTCAAGCTCGCGTAACTTGTTACGTTGGGTTACAAACAATGCAGACTGCTTTCACAACCCGAAGCGTACCGGGCTGTTGATTTCATGGTACGACGGACTTCCTAGTCCGTCGAATTCCCCAATGACGGACTTGGAAGTCCGTCGTACCGCCCTTATTCAATAACGACTTCACTAAAGCAACGAACTGTTACGCTTCGGGTTATGAATGATGCGTGCTAGCGCCCGCGGTTCAAGTTAGGCAGGCTATTCGAGTGCCGCAATCACTGGGGCGGAAGAGAACCCCTTTCGTACTGCAAACACAACCTTTTGCGATTCGATCTGAAGCGTGATTTCGTCGGTCAGCAGTCCTGCTTTGCTCTCCGAGTAAACAAAGCGGCCTCGGAAAACGCGGGTCTTAAACCATCCAGATTGAGTGATGGTCAAATCATCGGTTCCCTCTGCAACAGAGAGACGTTCTAACTGAAAAGCAGAACGCATTGGTATTCCATTCCAAGATGACTTCAGAAAGCCGACAAACTTACTCCTGGACGGTTGTTCCATGGAGAAAAGCTTTTCCAGAAGAGGCATCATGATCAAGTCCTTGGCATACCGGATCCCGCGTTGAACGCGCAAAAAGACCAGGCAGCACAATCCAAAAATGGTCAAGTTCAAGACGGTCGATAGAAACGGACTGAACATATAAAGTGCCATCAACGCGGTCGCAATGGACTTGTTTGCAACCTCCAAACAAGCGTCGATGGTGGGCACTGGGATAAGCCATACCAGAAACTCGATCGATAGCTTGATAGTGTTCACGACAACAATGTTGATCGCCGCCGCGATGCACAAGACGATGTCCAAAGGCAACGAAGCGATTCCGGCCGTCATGGCCAAGTTGCTGCTGGAAGCATCCATCAATAGCATGGCGACAGGCGATTCCGGTTCATTGGGAGCTGCGAAAAAACGTATGAGGATCAAGATGATGACGGTCGAATACATTTCCAATTTCTCTGCAGCCAATGCAATGGGTTTGCTGACTTTGGTAAAGCGTGGAAGGCTGGTGGCGATTGTTAAGCCAAGTACCGTCCAAAAGAGCATTGGGTTATTCAGAGGACTTTGCGAGTCAATCAAATGACTTCGGCTTTGAAGCCAATCGGGGCCATAAGTGGCAGCCCCCGAAAGGCATGCTAGCCCGAAGAAAGGGGAAAGAGCGATTGCCGATAATGGCCCTAACCATTCCTGAGTTGAAACCTGCTGGGATACAAAAGATGCTCCCGCAACGACTGCTGTGGTATCGATCTGGGATGCAGAAACGGTGCTCGAGCCAATCCAAAGGACCGCCAGCAGCAACATCCACAGAATCGATGAGTTCACGCTTGAGTTGACTGTTCGCATTATTTGCGATCCACCAGATCCTTGAGTCCAACTTGAAACAAGCCTTGGCTATTGGCTTGCCCGCGAGCCATGATTGGCGTGTTGTATTGCAGTTGGATGTTCCCGAATCGGTCGATCGCAATCAACCCACCTGAATCTTCTGGCAATGTTTTTTGAATCGCAAACTGGACTGCCTGCTCAATGGATTCGTTGAGGAACTCCATACGTGACGAAACCGCGGATGCGATATGGTGTTTGATGTACAGCTCCCCAACACCGGTACCACTTACCGCACAAGTTGCGTTGTGGGCGTATGTGCCTGCCCCAATCACGGGTGAATCGCCGACTCGTCCGTAACGTTTGCCCAATAGCCCGCCTGTGCTAGTGGCTGCGGCCAGATTGCCATTCGCATCGCGAACAACGCACCCGACGGTTCCGAGATAAAAGAGTCGGTCTTGCCCCTTGGCGAATTCTTGCTGAGAGGTCGCTTCCTTTTTTGCGGCTTGTTTGTCCCTCCACTCCTTCCAACTTTTTATTTGATCGTCCGTTTTAAAGTAATCTTGTGGTTCTTGCTTGAGACCAAGCTCTTTTGCGAATTCGTCAGCGGGCTCACCGCACAGAAAAACGTGTGAGGTTTTATCCCGGACAGCGCGAGCCAAGCGAATTGGATTTTTGACTGTGGTCACATTGGCAACGGCTCCACAGCTGAGGTCAGACCCGTCCATGATGCTTGCGTCCATCGACACTTGCCCAACATTGTTCAGGACAGAACCTCGCCCAGCATTGAAATTGGGATTGTCTTCCAAAACTTGGACGACCGCCTCCACGACATCCACGGCAGAACGAGATTTTTCCAGCATCTCTTTGCCAACTTGCAGGGCAACTGCCAGTCCATCGAGGCGTGCCTGTTGTTGTTCGGCGGTCCAACGATCGAGACTGCCGCCGGCGCCACCATGGATTGCGATGCTCCAAGTTGTGTTGGCGTGGATCATTTTGCCTGCCATCGGAGCGTTGGGTAGGGATTCTGGATGCATAGCATTGGAACTTTTGTGATTCTGTGGCGTATCGGATTGAGCCGTCACAGGGGCATTCCATGACAGAAACATCGCCATGTGCAAAGCGAACGAGAAAGTAAGCTGACACGGATAATTCATGATTAGTACCTTGGAATGCTTGAATCGATTTCGAGGCTCCATTGGTCGATCCCGCCAGCCATGCTCATCGCATCGGGGTGTCCATTTTCACGGAACCAGCTTGCGACACGCAGCGAACGTCCGCCATGGTGGCAGTGTACCACAACGCATTTACCTTCGAGCGCGTTCAAAGATTCTTGATTCGGTGGCCAGCTGCGCATGGGCATCAAGATCGCCCCTTCGATTTTAGCGACCTGTGCTTCGTTGGGCTCGCGGCAATCGACCAAGGCCAGTTCGACACCACTGTCGTCCGATCCCTTGGTAAGCCAACGTTGGACGGTTTGAATATCGACTTCCATGTTGGACATTTTTTAGAGCCTTTCACTAATTTTTTCGGACAACTTCACGAATTCGTCCGTATCCCTCGGGGCAGCTGCAAAGCGTTGCACCGATGCTGCCTCTTCGGAGGTTCTTACGGGTAAGGCGCAGACTCGGCTCCAAGCCATATCATAAACGGTGTAGGATACCGTAATTCCCTTTCCGATTGCATTCAGTTCCCGCTGAACATCGAAAGCCGTCACCGCAGCATTGAGATACGTTGCGGTGGTGATCAGCATTTCACGGTACCTTTTGTGCTTTTGCACTTTCGCACCGTGAACGCGTTCGAGTGCCCGTTCAGCTCCACGGACGGAAAGCATGATTCGGTCGACCAACGATCGAACAGCATGGCTCGACGCGATTGCGGTAAAGCCAGCCGGGGACAAGTAGATATCAACCGCGGCGGTTACAGCACCGCATTGCGTGTGCCCCAGCACAATTCCACTGCGGATGCTCGATTTCAAATGAGTCGCCGCATAGTCAACGCTACCGAGGCATTCGGTGCCCAGCACATTTCCGGCAACTCGAACGACAAACAAATCGTTAGCAGAGCAATCCAAGATTTGTTCCACCGGAACACGCGCGTCCGCGCATCCTAGAACCATGGCAAACGGCGAGTGAGCAGGTTCAAGACCGCTCACCAAAGGGACACCAAGCTTGACCGGATTGATCGGTACGATCGTGGGCGGATGCTGCTTTTCACCTGTGGCAGCTGACTGCATTTGAGCAACCATAGTCGCAAACCGATCGTTCCCGGTGGTGAGCAGCTGCAAAGCTTCTTTGTTATTTTTGGGGTTCTTCCACTCTATCTTTGCAAATGGGTCAAAACGGTAAATAATGTCCATAGAGATTTTTCAGGTTAAGGATGGATCGAACACTTCGTGCATGGATTGCTCGACGGTTTTGCACATTCCTTCGAGATCTAAGTCGTCTTCGTCGAGCCCAAACGGTTCCTCGACGTTTTCAGCCACCACTTCCATGCCAAGCATGAAATAAGAAACGATGATGGTCAATGGCACAGTCCACCATTGAAAATCCTGAGCTATGCCCCAGGGGAATGAAAACAAAAAGATCGCAATGCATTGACGAACGAAGACGCGATAAGAATGGATAAAAGGGGTTCGAGCAATTCTTTCGCAGGCACCACAAACTTCCAGAAGCTTTGCAAGTTCCATATCGATCACTCGGACGGCGACCGCATCTAGTTTACCCGTCTTCCGTTCCTGACCCATCCAGTCGTAAATCTTGCGAACATTATTTATCGGAATATGCGTGGCAGACGCTCGTGGAGATCGCAAATGGACCATGAGCTGATGCGGAAACTGCGAAAGGCTAACCTTTAAAAAGTTCCGATCGCCTTCGTTAAGATCGACCAAAGTCGTAAGTTTGACGGCAAGATTTCGTTCGGTGTTAACCAGTGTTCCCCAAAGGGTCCTAGCCTCCCACCAACGGTTGTAGGCGGTATTGGTGCGAAAAACGAGCAAACAACCAAGGATCAGGGACAGGGACGCATGCATGTCCGAGGGGATATCTCCGATGTCGCGATAGCTGGTAGCCTCTTTGACGATAGGCAAAAGGCTGTACATCCCGACGGCGATGGCCATGAGCGCGACGTACCCCAGAGTACGGCTGGAAACGAACGGAATAATGGTGTCACGAAATAGCATGAGGGCTAGTATAAGCAGCGGCAAGGCGAACGGAAGCCTGAAACTAACTCGCTCAGATCCCGCCGATCTCGAGAATATGGGATCAAGTTCATTTTAGCGGCAACATCGTTTGGCAGTCCCTGCAAGCGCACTCGCACCAGACGGAACCACCCACCGTTTGCACAAACGGCAATATCGAATGCCGAACAAGGAATTTCGAATTTCGAAGGATATCGCAAATCACTTCGTTGTTCGAAGCGCGTTGCTTGGCGCTCAATTCAGTTCTTAGCCCGGAGGGCGGCATTTCACTGCCGGTGGTGTAAACCACCGGGCTCCGGCTAAATGAGTCATACAGCCCGGAGGGCGAAACACGGGCCCTGTGACAGATTGGATGATGTGTCGCCCTCCGGGCTTAAGATGTCTCGAGCCGGTGCCGCCCACCGCGCGAGTATCCCGAGCACCGCGATGCTGAGCACGAGCACGACGAAAGACCAAAGCAATTTCATGCATTTAATACTCGCCAGTCAGGCTCAGCAATCTAGCCCGCCAAATCTATTGCGGTCGTCGGGCTCGAGGCCCTCGACCGCGTTCTAACGCAGGTTCCTGCTTGGGCGTAGCGCACCAAACCTGTTGCGAAATCTGGGCTCAAGGCCCAGTTTCGCTTTTTGGACAATGGGCGACTCGTTGCCTCGTCCACTACGAAGACTGGGACTCGTTGCCTCGTCCACTACGCGGGATTCGTGCGGCAAAAACAATATCGAATTTCGAACAAGGAATGTCGTATTCCGAAGAATATCGCAAATCACTTCGTTGTTCGAAGCACATTGCTTGGCGCTATGTTCAATGACTTTCGATCGGGACACGGCCCAGAACCTACATAGATTCTTTATCCGCTTGGGGGAGCATCATGCATTACCCAAGAATGACAATTGCACCGTCTACTCGCGATGGTAAAATAGTAAAACGGAGAATCAAGCATGACCTTTGAGCAAGCAATTAACGACATTTCTGCCCTGCCATTGAACGACCAACTTCGTATTGTGCAAGCGATCTGGGATCGATTGGCGGACGGAATTGGCACTGAATTGAGCGATTCGCAGCGTGCCGAACTGGATCGTCGCTGGGCCGAATACAAGGCAGATCCAACGACCGCGATTAGCGAGGAAGAATTTCGTTAACGCATCCGTGTAGCCCGTGGACTATCTGCCACTTGGTCGCGAGTTGATTTCCATGCGTCTGATCTCAAACAATTCAAGTAACTCTTTAAGCAAAGGATTGTCTGAGTTCTCGTGAAAATGCAAATCATGATCTGGCTTTAGTCCTTCGGAATCAACTGCGTCTGGATCTGCACCATGCTTCAACAGTAGTATCGCGTTCAAATACCGCTTTAGTAAAATCGCAATGTGAAGTGGTGTTTGCCCGTTAAAGCCACTCACATTGCAATCCACGCCAAGTGAAAGCAAATACTCTAAGGATTCGATTTCCTTAGCATCTAACACGGGACTGACGTTTGCCGGTGGTCTATGAGTCTCGATGACAAATTTCTCGCAATAGTTCACCCGTGCCCCAGCAGAGACCAATAGGCGCATTAATGGAACATTGTTGTGAACGATAGCGATCCCAAGTGACGTTACGCCAGTTTCCGTCGCTTCGTTTACGCCAAAACCGGCTTCAATCAATTTCGAAACGATTTCCAATGCATTGGGCTGATACGATGCAAGGTGTAAAGCATTCCAGTCATATCGATCTCTCGTTCTATCAACAAAACCCTCGCCTAGGATGTAGTCAATTACTTTAACATTCTGCAGGCAAATAGCGTATAAAAAAGGACTTAAAGGCCCAACCGTGATTCCGCATCCTTCTCGTTCGACAGCTACTTCGCGAGTTTGCGAAAGGACACGATCGCTCTGTCTTGCAATTTGGAGAAACCTGTCGTGCTCGTAGTTTCCAATGGCATCGAGCAATTGGCAGGTCAAGTCATTCCTTTGCTCTTCGCTAAAAACCGCGAAGTAAAAGTTAACGTCCGGCCAACTCCATCCAAAATCCTCTGGGGCTTCACGAAAGGTAAATCCGCCAATCAAGCGATTGTTGTGGATGAACATCCAATCAAGTACTTCGTCAAAAGGAAATTCCACTGGCGACCCAAAGGATTGGAACTCGCCTGCAACTCGATCATCGACGACGTTTTCAACCTGTAGCCATTGCAAGTTCTGTTCGAACTCTATGAGAACTGCAAAAGAATGCATTGATCTACGTCGGTTAGAAAATGCTTCACGAAATTCGTCAAAGCGGCGCCTGGCAAATGTGACCGCGTTCTGACTTGTGACCTTTGGTTTCTTGGGAAAATGCTTTACTTTCATTTGCAACTGCCTAACTGAATTCAGGACATGAATGCGAATGGACTTTAATACAAGTTAGGCACCTACTCACAAAGTTCATCGCTTTACAGCACTACCCTTCTAATACTTTATCGACCTTGGCGGAAGTCTTTCTGGGCCAAACAACGGTAAGCCTTGGCTGTCTCTTGGAACGAGTTTGACGATTGTCTCGTCGGATTGGTTTGGCAACGCGAACCATTCATCTTTACTGCAATCGATTTTGTACTTCGGCCTACTTGATAGGAATCAATAGGACAGAGGGAAGTACAGTTCGAAGGATCGCCCTAGAATCAAAACGCAACGTGGGTGGTATATTCCGTAGGACCATCTTCGTTAGTCGGCCTTTGGTCCGATAGTGCGCCCACTCAGATAGTCACGTAGAGCAGCATTAACTGCCTCATCATTCGGAAACAACACGGCAAGATCGTCCGCCAAACGAACGGTTCGCGGTTCGGAGGTAATGCGTGAAGCATATTTGCCCCGCACGACACCCTTCATCTTTGAAAAATCATATTCTGGAAGCATGTCACCAGGATCGGGATCAGCCATTTGTATATTCATTTCGCTCGCGTTTAGTAGCAGTTCTTGCACCGATGATGCGAATTACGTCGCCACGATCCGTATGCCAGACAATCAGCAAACGACCGAGATTTGAAATACCAGCTGAGATGAAACGCTCTTCTTCGTCGGAGTGGTTCGGGTCGTAACCAGTAACGCAGTTGCGATCATCGAAGACAGTTGTGGCCTCGTGAAACGTTACGCCGTGCTTCACGAGATTTATGACCGCTTTTTCGGGATCCCATTGGTATTCCATTTTGCTAATTCTATCCTGGGTGCAATAGTTTTGCTACCTGCTGCTGATTGCCAATCGGTGTCACCTACTGGTTGAGCAACCCACGGATTGAGCACAATCTAACTCACCAAACCTATTGCGGTCGACGGGCTCGAGGCCCTCGACCGCGTTCTAACGCAGGTTCCTGCTTGGGCGTAGCGCACCAAACCTGTTGCGAAATCTGGGCTCAAGGCCCAGTTTCGCTTTTTGGGGCAATGAACGCGTCAATCTGTCTTGACCTGGGTTTCGCTGGCTACGTACACTACCTCCCTTACGTAGCTCGCTTGAACCAGAACGCACCCCAGTCACGATGACCATGGGCTGGAAAGTAGGGTTGCAAGTTAACTCCGTGGGCACCCGCAACCTTTTGCCCCGCATTTCACAAAGGATTACGATGCGAATGAAGAATCAAGCTCAACGTAGGTCTGTCATCCGAACCGCCATCCACTTGGTTTTTGTCGCGCCAGTCGCTTTTTCCATCGGACTTCCATTTGCATTCGCTCAAGAAGGTTCTGGGCGTGGCAACCTAGGCAAAAAAGCGGTTCCTGCCGCGACGGCCTCTTCGACGAAAACGCTTGCCGACGATCCCAATGCGGGCCCTGCCGTGGTCGCAACCGTCAACGGGACGCCCATTTCCATCAATGAACTGGCGGCTCAATGCAGAATGCGGTTTGGCGAATTGGTGTTGGAAGATCTTGTGAACAAAACCTTGATCTACCAAGCCTGTCAGGCTCAGAAAGTGGCTGTTACTCCGAAAGAAGTCGATGACGAGATTGCTCGAACGGCAAGCAAATTCAATCTTTCGACCGCCATGTATCTCAAGCTAATCGAAGACGAACGCAACATCACTCCCGAGCAATACGCGTCTGATATTATTTGGCCCATGCTTGCATTGCGAGGGTTAGCAAAGGAGCAAATTAAGGTTTCGCCACAAGAGCTGGACTTGGCATTCCAAAGCGAATTTGGCCCGAAGGTCATGGTGCGGATGATTGCCTGCAAGGATCCTCAGAAAGCAGCTCAATTGCACCAAGAGGCGACTGCAAAGCCTGATTCTTTTAAGATCCTAGCCAGGGATCACAGCGAAGACGCCACGAGCGCAAGTGCCGAAGGGGTTCTGCCTCCGATCCGAAAGCATACTGGTGATGACGAACTGGAGGCGATTGCGTTTTCGCTGCAGCCGAACCAAATATCTAAGATCTTTGCTGCAGGCGATATGCAGGTCATGCTGCAGTGCGTGAAGCACATTCCGCCCCAAAATCCGCCAGCGGCTCAGATGCAGGAAATCCAAGCTAGGCTCAAGTCTGATCTTGAAGACGTTAAGTTGAGAGAGGCTGCGGAAACCGTCTACGGTTCGCTTCGCCAGTCAAGCCAAATCACGATGGTGCACGCTAAGCCGGAGCTTCAAGCACAATACCCCAATGTGGCAGCGATTGTGAATGGCCAAAGCATTTCGATGCAGCAATTCGATCAAGCTTGCGTGAAGCGTCACGGCAGCCAAATCCTCGAAGGCGAAATCAATCGAAAACTGATTGAAGTCGCTCTGGCCAAGGCTCAATTGCAAGTCACTCAGCAAGACATCGATACCGAGATCGCTCGGGCAGCGGACTACTATGGATTTGTGAATAGCGACGGGTCCCCCAATATTGCTGACTGGGTCAAGCACGTTCAGGCCGAGGACGGCGTGACCATGGAGGTTTACATCCATGATGCAATCTGGCCAACCGTAGCCTTGAAGAAGCTGGTTGACGGAAAAGCTCAGGTTACTGAGGAAGATCTGCGTAAGGGTTTCGAATCGAATTACGGTACTCGAGCCCAGGTTCTTGCGATTGTCTTGAGCAATCAGCGAACAGCCCAAAGCGTTTGGGAGATGGCCCGTGGAAAGAACTCGGAGGAGTACTTCGGCGAGCTGGCAAACCAATACTCGGTCGAACCAAGTTCGCGAAGCAATTTTGGAAAAGTGCCGCCGTTGCGCCAACACGGTGGCCAGCCAAATTTAGAGAAGGCAGCCTTTTCTTTAAAGCCGGGTGATCTTTCTGGCATCATCGAAGTGGGCGGACAGTACATCATTCTGAAAAGCCAAGGGCTGACCACGCCGGTGGTTACTGACTTCAATGCGGTCAAGGGCGAGCTTTACAAAGACATCCTTGAAAAGAAGCAACGTGTCGCCATGGACAAACACTTGTCGAAGCTAATGGACGAAGCTCAGATTACCAACTTTTTGTCGCTCAAGAAAAGCAAAGTTGGAAATGCAGAAACTCAAGCCGCTCTGGATACCCTGAACCAAGAGTCAAAGAAACGGTAGAGCCATGGGAGCCCAAGGCAGCCGACGCAGGTTTCCCAAGCACCGTGAAACCGTGCTCGATATTCTGAGTCAATCGCAACGGATCCCAAGCTTTCCAGTCCTTCGCAAGATGAACCTTGCGAAGGTGGATCTTGCGAGATCCGCCAGCCACAGTCGAATCGGGTGGACTTGTTTGTTCGGCCGAGCTTACGCGATGGTCTGCGACGAATTGCCGGAGCTGCGAGACCTTTACGTTTCCTACCCCATTCGACATCTGTACCGACATCCGCATTCCGTCTGTTCTGTTTCCGTTCAAAGGAAAGATGATCAAGGGGTGGAGCGGTTGATTTGGGGCCGCTGGGTGGCTGCTGAATCGATGACACTGCTGGATCTACAGAAGCAGCTCGACGACTTTCGCGATGCACCTTTGCGACAAGTCTATCGCGAAGGTCTAGCGCTCGAACGAACCCCCCGGTTGCTGCGGCGTTGGAGTTGGTGGTGTTTGATGAATTTTTCGGGCAGGAAACGTGCCAAACATATTGGAACGTTCAGTATCTCCAGCCTAGCAGGTCACTTCGCTCTGAATTTGCACCATCCACTGATCACAGCCTCCAGTCTTGCGTTTGGGCCAATCGATGCAAGCGGAATCATGGAAGTTGTCCTGATCGCCGACCATCGAACCATCGACGGTGCCTTGGCTGCTACAGCTTTAAGCCGGCTGGAGGCCAAGCTGTGTGGAGAAGTATTGAGCGAATTGCAGACCTTACGATCGGATTCCAACCGTGCGGATCGGGTTTCTTCCGCAGCCTAGAAGGCCTTTGTTTTAGAGAAGAGCCTAGTAAGCGAAAGGGATGTGGCTTAGGATAGAAAGCTTTCCCCAATGTTGTCTATTGATGCAAAGCCAGATACAAGACCGAATGTCCCTGTTAGACCCCAACGACGCCGACGAATACTTAGACGATATTGAGTCGAACGAACCGCAAAGCATTCCAGCGGTCCGGAAAATGGAAAGGTTGGCGCCACGTTGCGAAGAGCAACGGCTCTGGGAAATCGTTAGCAATCTCGATTTAGCCCCATTTGTTTCGCTTCTCGCGAATCCGTCGGATCCGCTGCAGGTGGCATGCATTTCGACCGGTCGAGCTCAGGCTGCTGAATGGTTTGCACGGGCGCATTCCAACGCTCGAGTCACGGTTTGGTATCTGGATCAATTCCCCGCCCTGAGAGCTTTGGAGCATACAGCTCTCGGAGAAAACGCCGATTCGCCCCCAGGGGCGGTGCCATCGAATTTAAACATCACTTGCGTCGCAGACCTGCCTGAGTGCGACTACCAATTGGCCTTTCTACCACTGATCGTTTCGGGCGAAGTGGAACTGGCTCGGGACTATCTTCAGCAGATGTACCACCGATTAGCCGTTGGTGGAAGGCTGGTGGTATCCGTTGACAATCCTCAAGACAAATGGGTTCAAGAGCAACTGAAGCAATTGGAAAAGAGCGTTAAGGTTCGGAAGTTCGATGACGCCGTTGTTTACATGATTGACAAAACAATCCCCTTGAAGAAGGTGAAAGACTTCTCTTGTGAACTTGCATTTCGCGACTGCGAAGAATTGATTCGCTTTATCACGCGGCCAGGGGTTTTCTCCCATCGGCAACTGGACAATGGAGCGCGTCAATTGCTGGATGCGGTGGATGTTTATCCTCAAGCGAAATTGCTTGAAATCGGATGTGGTAGCGGATCAGTGACCTTGGGACTTGCGAAACGCGATCCATCGGCGCATGTCCATGCTGTGGACTCGAACGCTCGATCTTTGGATTGTGTGGCTCGCGGGATAACGCTCAATGGCCTAACCAACGTCACCCTCGAATTGAACTCGACCGGAATCTATGGCGAACCCAGTCAATATGACATGGTGCTTGCGAACCCACCTTACTTCGGCGATTTTCGAATTGCAGAAAAATTCCTAGCGGCAGCTCATCGGTCCCTGCGTCCCGGTGGAAGACTAGTCTTGGTTAGCAAGCAACCAAGATGGTATCAGGAAAACTTAGAACGATGGTTCATCGACTGCGAAGTGTTCCCATCGCGAAGATACCATATAGCCTCGGGCATCAAGCCATAGGCTGTCTCGCCATTTGGTTGCGAACAATGCAGACTGCTTTCACAACCCGAAGCGTAAGCGAGGCGCGATTTTAGCAAGCCCTCTCTTACCGGGCTGTTGATTTAACGGTACGACGGACTTCCTAGTCCGTCGAATTCCCCATCGCCGGACTTCCTAGTCCGTCGAATTCCCCATCGACGGACTTGGAAGTCCGTCGTACGGTCCTTACCCAATAACGACTTCACTCAAGCAACGAGCCGTTACGCTTCGGGTTATGAATAATCCTAGCTAGCTCCTGCAGATCAGGAAGGGCAGGAAGGCTCGCCGCTTTTCGCTGGTCCTATGCAGTGTAGGCCTTTACGGAGTCGGTTTCGAGTAATCGGGACGAGCTTTTGTATTTAATGCTTCCCATGGTTTCGGGTAATAGTAGAGCGGCACGTTTGGCCCTCGGTGATTCGCGTAGTTGCCATTGATTTGATTGGATTTCCAGGCCATTGCTTCTTGGCTGGAGGGCTCGATCTTGTAGGCAAGATAGCCAGAGGCAAAACGGGGGCGATTGTAGACTTGCCGGTATTCTGGAAGAGAATTCCAAACGGGGCGTGCAAAGAAGTCCTGTCGCTGAAGCGCGGGGTCTAAATAGGTGCCCGAGAACAAATCTCCTGCGTTGGTTGCTTGAAGATGTAAAAGGGCGAAACCTGCGGCAAAGCATGCCGAAATCCATCTGCAATTCTTCATCTGTCATCCCCTGGAAACACAAAGCCTGTTGACCTATGGTTCTAGGTCGAGCCGGAACCTAGCGCAAATCGATGATCCCGCCGGTTTTTCTACTACATTGCAATGCTATTAATCATGCGATTTCCAACAAATCGATTGTCCGAATCAGGCTGTCTCAGCCGGTTAGATTGGTTGAGCTGGTTCTGTCGAGCATAAGGACTCTGAATCGCAGTCTGGGGGAAATAGGTGCTATGAGGGAGATTTGACACCCGTTACAATTGGCGCCATTGTGGGCGTACGTATTTGGACGCCCAGGGTAAAGAAACAAACGGATGGGTTGAGAACAGATCAAGATGGCAAAAGGACTAAGAACATCAATGAAGAAGCGCAGCCAGAAGGTTCTTGTTTTGCAGGGACGCAACGATTTTGTCATGAATTTAGGATCGATCATAGCGGCTATTTGCGTTTTGCATGTCGGAGCAAGCTACGGGATCGCTCAACAATTGATTTCGCAAGGGACAGTTTTAGAATCGCAAGGGACTGTGTCGCCGGCGGTTTACACAGCTCCAGCGGATGAAGAATCAACGGATTTTTCTACGGTTCAACCGGCGAATTTCGCCTCGGTTCCAACGCCTAGCATCAATGTCGTTGGGCGTGATTGGGCGTTGGAAACTGCCAATGCAAAACTTGGTTTGCAGCCCAATGGTTTTCCCAACCTCCAAAATGCGAAAACGGAACTCGAAAAGTCGATGGTGGCTCTCGAGAATTTTCTCGCGAGTTCTCCGCAGCACCAAGCCAATTGGTTTAGCTTCCTGAATTGGAATGAACTGAAGGCTCAACTTGCTCAAGAAAAGCCTGAACGGCAGAAGCTAGCTCAGATTGAAAAGACATTTCGCCAAAACTACCTTGGCCTAGAATATCCGCAGTTTGCGAATGTACGAGAATCTCTGAAGCGTTATCTCGTGGCGCTGCGATTCAGCGCGGATCAAGCCCGATCCATTGAGTTTCTGGGGCAGGAGCTGGCGAAGGTTTCCGAGAAATTGCAGGTGCCAGATTTTCAGAAGGATTTTGACGCAACTCGGCAAATTGGTGAGACCCTTACCAATCTTGATCAAGCCAATCAAGCGCCCGAACTGGTTCGCGCGATACGCAGCCACTATTCCAAGGCGAATCTTCGCGTGCTCGTTTCGAATCAATTCGTCAATGAGAAGTTTGCCAAACCGGTCAACGAATCGAATCCCGTCAACGAATTGATTCTCGGAACTCAGATTTATGGCCAAAGTCAAATGACGGGTTTTGTTGTTCCACAATTGGTGGATAGTTCCTCCAACGCTATGGTGCGGCTGAACTTGAGCGGTAACTTTTCAAGCCAAAACATCGGATACAATCGTTCGGTGAAACTGCATACGCAAGGTCACGGAAGTATTGCAGCAAGCGAAACGATCGCCTTGATGGATTCGGGCTTGGTGCCTTTGAATGACACCCGTGTCGATACCAACTTGTCCAGCCAAATCGATAACATTGAAGCAAAACTAGGGATCGTGAGAAAGATTGCTTCGAAGCAAGCTGCTAAGTCGAAGCCAGAGGCCGACGCCATTGCTGAAGCAAGACTTGAGAATCGAGTGAAGGATCAATTCCACTCGCAGATCTCGACTCAAATCGCGCAAGCCAATGACAAGATTCGAACTCCAGAGATGCCAATCTTGAATAGACTAGGGTTGGCCCGACCGCACCGAGTGACCTGGAGCTCGCCCCAATACCTTGCACTGCTTTGGAACGTTCAACAGGGTGTGCAATTGTCAGCTCCAGCCTCTTGCCCCTTATTGGTAGAAGCTTCTGGGATCTCAGTGCAATTCCATGAATCAGTTGTTTCTAATTTGACAGACCCCGTGTTGGGTGGACGTATTCTGAGAAGTGCCGAATTTCCTGCGTTGGCTGCTCAGTTCGAAGGGCTGAACGATGGTCAACCAATTCTAAAGGATGACGGTGAAGTTTGGTCCCTCACGATGGACAAGTTCAATCCGGTTGAGTTGCAGCTTGATAATGGACTGATCACTTTCCGGATTAGGACCGAGCAGCTCGATAAGGGAGATCAAGTGCTTGACCAACCGGCTGCCATCGAAGCGTCCTACCTGCCTGTTGTGACCAATGGCTTGCTTCAGTTCCAACGCCAAGGAGAAATTCGAATCGATTTTTCTGCCAAGTCGCAAAAAGGCTTGAAAGCCGTCACCCTACGAAGCTTTCTGAAGAATCGTTTTGATCAGGTTTTCAAAGAAATACTTTTAGAGAAACCAATCAACATCACAGAAAAATTGCCAGAAGAGCTCCAAGGTCTGCAGCTGGCATCCATCCAAGTGGATGATGGTTGGCTTCAAGCGCATTTGCGATAGCCTGAAATGATTCAGGGCTGTGCCCACCCTAGAAAAGGCGGCACAGCCGACTGGAAACGGCGATGCAAAGCGTTGGAAACGGCGATGCGGCCAGTTGAAAAAGGGTTGTCGAGCGCCTTTGACCGAACGGAATTCGGATTTTTCGCTTTCGAGAATTCTGGCGTCCCAAAGGTTCCGTCTGTTTCGTGCTTACGGGGCAACGACTGGTTTCCGCACCCAAGTTGGACGTGTTCGTAGAGTTATTTACCTAATTGCCTGGCACCAATTCCTCCAGGCTTCTAGGAAAATGACTTTGTTCAATGTATTCTTAAGAGCATATGACTCTAGATCTAATTCTCCAGCAAGTTCTAACGCTGGTACATTCTGCGGACTACCGTCCGTCGAAACCTCGCATCATTCTCAAGACGTTGAAGCTTCCCGAGGAAGACTACAGGCTTGTTCGTCGTGCCATTAAACAACTAGTCCGCGATGGCTTGATTGTGTTTGGTGCTAACCACATGGTGATGCGTTTAGATCAGCATGGTAAGGCACGCCCCGCGAAACCAGCGTCCGCACCGTTACCAGCGAAAGCTCTCGTGAATAGCTCCGATTCGGATTTGGAATCGAATTTGGAATCGGAATCGCCAAGCGAGCTCGACAAGTCTTCTCGGTCAAGACGTGAGCGGAACGAACGACAAGGAACTTTTCGGGCTGCTACGGGCGGCTTCGGTTTTGTCCGGGTGGCTCCTTCGCTGACCCATGAGAAAATCGATGACATTTTCATTCCACCTTCGGCCACGCGAGGGGCCATGGAGGGTGATACCGTTCGCGTAAAAATAGTGCGAACTGGGAAAGACGGTAAGGTGGAAGGCCAAGTGGACGAGATTGTCGCACGAGCACGCCGTGAGTTCTCAGGGACTTATCAACTGATCGACGGTAAGTCTGTGGTGTGGGTAGATGGAGCTAAACTAGATCACCCCGTTCAAATCGGTGATATCCGTGGGCTGCCGCTGAACGAGAAAGACAAAGTCATTGTTGAACTGGTCCGCTTCCCGGATGCCTTCCATCCTGGCGAAGGGGTCATCTTGAAGGTGCTTGGCAGCAGTAAGAACCCGGCCATCGACACACTAGCCGTCATGCACCAGTTCGGACTGGAGGACACGTACCCAGAAGCAGCACTTGCTGTTGCACGCGCTCAGGCGGATCTTTTTAATGAAGACCTTATCCCAGAAAATCGGACCGATCTGACCGCAGTTCCAACGCTTACGATTGATCCGGTCGACGCTCGCGATTTTGACGATGCTATCTCGTTGAGCAAAAACGAAAAGGGGAACTGGGAGCTTCAGGTCCACATTGCGGATGTTTCTTACTTTGTCCCGACTGGTTCAGCCCTCGACGAAGAAGCACGCCGGCGTGGTACCAGTGTTTATCTTCCCGACAAAGTCATTCCGATGATTCCTGAGACGATTAGCAATCACCTTGCTTCGCTTCAGCCCGACCGCAAACGACTTGCAAAAACGGTTTTCATGGAATACACCCCTAAAGGCACGTTGATTCATCAGCATGTGTTCAATAGTGTTATCTGCAATCAGCATCGTTTCAATTACGAGCAAATCGATCAGTATCTTGAGGATGCAGAGCCTTGGAAAATCAAGCTGAAGCCAGCTATTTTCCAACTGGTCGCCGATATGCATGAGTTGGCGATGGTATTGCGAGCCATTCGAAATCGACAAGGCGCTTTGGAGCTTACGCTACCTGAAGTCAAAATTGATCTCGATAAACTTGGCAAAGTTCGCGGCGCTCATTTAGTCCAGCATACGGTCAGTCATCAGATGATCGAAGAGTTTATGTTGGCAGCCAACCAATCGGTCGCTTCATGGCTCGATTCGCTGGAGCTTCCGTTTTTGCGTCGAGCGCACGCGCCGCCAAACCGAATGAAGCTTCGCAGGCTCAATGAGTTTGTACGCGCGCTGGGTATTCCTGCTGAAAACATGGAAGACCGATTCGAGATACAACGCGTGGTGAACGCCGTACGCGGTCAACCCACGGAGTATGCCGTCAATTTTGCGATTCTTAAGAGCATGTCCAAAGCGGTTTATCAGGCGGAGTTTGAACGGCACTATGCCCTGGACATGACTCATTATTGCCACTTCACTAGCCCCATCCGACGCTATCCAGACCTCGTTGTTCACCGTATCGTTCAAAAGCTAATCGACGGACAGCCTGCGAGAGAAAATGAGTTGGTGCTTGAGCATCTGGGAATGCAATGCAGCTATGCCGAACAGAATGCCGAAAGCGCCGAACGAGAGCTTATCCGAGTCAAGTTACTCCATTTTCTTGCTAAAAAACATGGCGAACTGCTTACGGGAGTGGTGGCCGCCGTACGTTCCAATGGTCTAACGATCCGGGCAATTGAGATTCCTGTGGATGGGTCGATTGGGGTGCGCGATCTGCCTCAAGATCGTTATCGTTTTGACAAGGATACGCACACCCTCGAAGGCTTCAAGGACGGAAATCGATTCCGGCTCGGAGACGAATTGATTGTACGAATCCAACGGGTGGATACAGCAAAACGCGAACTGCACTTTGGTTTTGAGAAGGTGACTAAGCGTACGTCACCAGCCCCGATCCAATCCAAGAAACGCAAAGACCAGGAGCGAGAACTAGGTCGCAAGAGTAAAGCGTTGGACGACAACAAAGCCAAAAAGGGCACAAAACGCAAACGAAGAAAATAGCCATCGAGGCTTTTTGCGGGATCGAATAAGAGGCATTTCAACTGGGCCGCAGACGCTAGCGCGGATGATTCATAACCCGAAACTGACCGGTTCGTTGCTTGAGTGAAGTCGTTATTGGGTAAGGCGGTACGACGGACTTCCTAGTCCGTCGATGGGGAATTCGACGGACTAGGAAGTCCGTCGTACCGTTATATCAACCGCCCGTTACGCTTCGGGTTGTGAAAGCAGTCTGCATTGTTTGCAACCCAACGTAACAAGCTACGCGAGCTTGACTTACATCCAAACCGAACTTTGTTCATAGATAATCCTCGCTATCCGCGTTACGGCTGATATCCAAGAACGTTTGTCGCGGCTAGCGTCCAATGGCTCAAGCTGATCCTTATGGATCAACCGAGCCCGGGCGTGAGTCAACTATTTCTTATCCACGAGCTCTTTGACAAGCTTCTTAAGCTCAGCAATCTCATTCTTCAGTTCTGCAACTTCCTTGGCAAGGCCTTCATCATCGCCCCCCCGAAGCGTCTTGAGAAATATGGAAGGATTCATTTGTGCGTTACGCATAGCGTCCGCATCCTTAAATGCCTCAAGCATCTCACTCGAGTCTAGGACAAAACCTTCGGTGGTTGGCAACGATAGCTCGATCGTCTCCATAGCGAGATCCGAAGACTTCATTTTGGTAGGCTTTACTTCAAGCTTGATCGTTTCGCCATCGCGTTGAATGGAGAGATGAAGGGGCTTCTCGTTTTTTCCAGCCTCCTGAATCTTCTCCATCAGGTCCGTGTAGACGGTAATGGTTTTATCATCTGCCGAAACAATCACATCACCCTTTTTGATCCCAACCTTTTCCGCTGGCGAATCTGACATGGTCGACTCGACAACAACACCCTTCACATCCTTGGCAGATGCATCCGGCTTGTCGTCTTTGGAATCGTCCGAACCTTCCGAGCCTTCGTCGTCTATTACGATCTGCTCCAAGGCGACACCGATTCGATAAACGTCATCTTGTTTAGTCAACGGGCTAATGAGCCGACCCGAAACTTGGCCCTTGTTCAGACGCAGTACCGTTGCAGTCTTTTTGCCGTCTTGATCGACCTTGATCTCAACGACATTTCCGTCGTTGGGAGCATCACCTTTCGGGCTTGATTCGCCTGAAGTGATTTGAGCGGTGCTGAAAACTTTCATCACCTTGGCATCTTGACCGCTGCCTTCGGTGACCGTGAAAGCCATGGCTTTATCGATTGCGGGCTGCAGTTGTGCCATGATCTTGGTACGCTTCTCAGCGGAGACCTTGTTCTCTTCCAAGGCCTTGCTTACCTTCTCCAGAATGTCTCCTGGGTTGCTGCTTGTGACAACCACTTGGACATTGTTTTCTTTTTTTACTTCAGGTGGATCATCGTTCGCAAACGCAGCAGATGAAGCCACCAGTGCGGAGCAAACAAACAGATTCGCAATACCCAATCGAGTCCCTACACTCATCAAGTTCCATTGTCTTTTCATAAGATTAAATCCCTTTCCGAGAACAAAATAAAAATCTGATACGGTACCCGGCGTTGGCTTACAGTCCGTAAGGCTTCAGCCCTACATTCTTAACCGGAACAACAAGCTGACGACCATCGTTCAACTTGCTTGTGTAATATTCAGGTCGCACCTCGAGCTGATATCCCTTACGACGAAGTTGTTCTTTTAGACGAGCGATCTGCAAATCTTCCTTGGCCCACAATTCTCTGGGATCGATTTCGCCGAGATCATAGATCGGAATCTCTGCTTTCTCGTCATTGGGGCCTGTAACCACCATCTTCATTCCATCCTCATATGTCTGTGCATTCCCGGGCGAGCTCGTATCGATTCGAGGCTTCCAAGAGGTCGTCGCCACCGAGTCAGGGGCAATGCCAGCAGGCTTGGGACTGTCGAACACAAACATACCTGCTGCAAAACCCAGGCCCAGAATTAGGCTTGCGGCTAAAGCACCAAGCATGGCTGATCGGGCCGAGCCAGAACCGGCGCTGCCTCCCGAAAAAGCAAAATGTTTTGCCGGAGTGGCTGAATTGCTGACGGCCCCTACGTTTACACCCTTGTTTGCTTGGCTAATACGGGCGGCTTCTCGCGATCGCTGAATCTGAGCGATTTGTTTTGCCCATTGTTGTTCTTCCAGCAATGCCATCGCCAGCGTTCGCCACTTCGACGGGTCTGAATCGAATTCTTTGAGCGCGATCGCAAGCATCTCCTGCGTCATCTCACCATCGACAATTTTTTGTAAGCTTGTTGGTGTCATTTTGGTTTGTTAGTAACAAAAGTTTCTTGTTTTACTTAGATGGTTTCGCTCAGCTTGGCACGAAGTGATTTCCTCGCTTTGAGCAACCGATACTCTACGGTCTTGATCGAAATGCCAAGATGATCTGCCAACTCCTGATACCCCCATCCTTCGGTGTACTTCAAAAGCAAAATCTGTCGATCCTGCGGATCGAGTCGCTCCATCGCCGAATTCACGCCATTCGACGTTTCTGACTTTAGCAGCCACTCGCCAGGTGAACACTCCACGCAATCCGACTGCAGCTGCCCCAACGCAACGGCCCGTTCCATCAATCGCTTCCTGCGACCGGTTGACCGGTGATGATTGATCACCTTTCTCAAGGCAATGCGATACAGCCAAGGAGCAATCTTGGCTGGATCAGTCGGGCGACTCTGTTGAACGATTGCCGCCAAAGCGACCTCTTGCAAAACATCTTCCGCCGCCTGCCGATCGGAAAGCCTGGATTGAATCACCGTCGCCAGCCAGCGACGATGCTCCTGCAAGGCCTTAGGCCAGTCAATCTCGGTCCAGTTTGAAGATTCCATGGGCAAAGTAAGATCGGCAACATTCATGATCGGTAAGAGTCACCGAGAAAGACGATTCCCCTCAACATTACTGCAGAAAAACCGACTTTGCTATGGATGGTGCCGGTTGTTTCTTTATTCAACGCCCGGGGGATCAGTCGATCCAAATGCGAAAGGGATCGATGTCTGCTGGATTCGAATTGGGGAACGAGCTCTGGCCCAGAGAATCCGGCCTCGCTGAGGCAACTTGTTGCAGTTCTTGGACGAGGTTGGCATTGCTGAGCACGGCAGAACTGATTTCCGTCCGCACAGGTTCTGGTCCAGCAACGTTGATGTTTCCAGCTCGGTCGATCGAGAATTGGATTTCCTGGCCCTTACTGGCTGTTGGGCGCAAGCCCCATCGGACCCTTGCGTCTTCGACAATCTTCCCGAGTTGCTTTTTTAGAGCAGCAAACCGACCGGACCAATCTTGATCGGATTGGCTAGCTTTAAGGTTCGACGCTGGAGTACGTTGCCCCGAGAGGCCATTGTCCGACTGCGTTTGTTCCTTGGAGTGGCTTGGGGACGCTATTGTCGATCGAATCACGTCTCCAAAGAAATGGCTGGCTGAGTTCAGAGTTTGTTCGACGGATTGTTTCGCTACCAAGCTTGCTGGCAAGGCTGTTGCCCATGCTAAAGGAAGATTCATGGAAAGGCTCGCTCGGCTTGATTGGTTGCATCGTTGAAATCACATAGGACTCAAATGGGTAAAGTTTGCCGTTAATATCGTTTCGGCGCTATGTAGACCATGGGTTGAGTCTTTCCCAGGAATCGATAGGAAAAGAGGCAATCGAAGACGCTTGCGTTCCAAACAGGCTAGCGGCACTTGGGCGGCTTGAACAAATGTTCGATTTCTTCCGCATTGCATTGATGGACTGTAACGATTAATCCGATAACAACCTTTGTTCCTGGGGGGAAAGAGGTACATGTGCAAATGGAGCTACTGCTGTGCCTGGCAGTAGTTCCTTGCACATGCTTCACCGTTACGCTGCGCAACAACTTCACCCCCAGATTCGCTATGTTCACTCAATTGACACGACGACTAGCCGAGACAGCGGATGCTGCACGCATGGTTTCTGTAACGTGTCTTTCTTTGATTTTGGTGCTGAGCGGCGGCTGTAACTTCATTCCGGACATCAAGCACAAACCGCAGTATCACAATCCGTTCCCTCAGATTTCGAAGGTTGCTGTAATGCCCTTTCGAAATCAAAGCCAAGAGCCCACGCTAAGCGGTTCTCGAGTTTCGATGGCTTATTACAACGAGCTGCAGTCGATTCGCGGCTTCGAGGTGGTGCCATTCGGGGTGGTTGAAAACCAACTCGCTTTTTTCGAGCAGCAGGTTTTAGGGCGGCAAGTCAGTTCGCCAATCGATTTTCAAAAATTTGCAAAACACCTGGGCGTAGATGCTGTTCTTCAGGGTGCGATCACTGATTACGATCCTTATTATCCACCCCGTATGGCTTTGAAGGTCAATTGGTATGCATCCAATCCTGGTTTTCATCCCATCCCCGTTGGCTATGGTCTACCTTGGGGCACTAAGAAAGAGAAGAAGATTCCAGAATGGATACGCTTGGAATCGGAACGCGCATTAGCGGCAGAACAATTGAAGAGCCAAACGCCGGAAGAAGATCTGGACTCCGAAGACGTTCGCCCTGTTCAGAACGTTCCCGAACCTGATGCCCCAGAGCAAGATCTTGTAGGATCGGACGAAGAGCTATCGAATCGAGTTGCGCAAGCAAAGATTGAGTTGCCGCTACGGAAGCCTGACGCGGCGCCTGATTCTGTTGACTCTGTGCCTGACACGGCATCCGACGAAGCGGCTGGTACGAATCCTATCGCAGAACGTCAAGCTGCCCTGGAGATGGAGATTGCGAACAGCGAATCTACTGATTTGCCAGCAAACTGGCCTGATCCGCAGGGGTTCATTCCGCCCCGTCCTGCGTCGCAACCACCTGAAATGCGAGTCCAGTTCGAGCCGATTATTTCACATATGCGCACTTATAACGGCAATGACGAAGATTTCACGCAAGCACTTGGGGAGTACTTTTACTTTCGTGACGACGAGCGATTTGGAGGCTGGCAAGCGTATCTCCAACGCAGCGAAGACTTTATAAGATTTTGCTGTCACCTGCACATCGTCGAAACCTTAGGTTCACGCGGCGGCGAGTTAGAAAGTCGTATGATTCTTCGATGGCCTATCAACCGATACGAGCGTTAGTTGTCCAGGCACGGGCACGAACGATCGAAATCAGGCACATAAGGGTCGGTACGATGAGTGGTGAAGTGAATGTCGTGGCGTTAGTGCGCGGCGAAGAGCAGTACATTTTTGTTTTTGATGAATCGAACCGTACCGAGACTCTTCGAATGTTGGGCCGCTATGCTGCGGATCCTGAATTATCTTTTACATGGTTCGATGCCGCTTTGCTAAGCCAGCGTGTGCGTGAGCTTATGCCAGCAAACGGAATTGGAAGTTCCACCAGCAAAGCAATTTCGAGCCAACCTTCAGCACCGTCAAATGCTGGCCAAGGCCGAGTAGTTACTAAATCGGTTCCGCGATTTAAGCTGTCTTAAGTCTTACCTTTCAAATTGCCATCGCAGCCCTCGCTCATCGACGAAAATACTTTGCTGAAGTCGAGCGTCCCTTTGAGGTACGGTAAAAGCCTCTGTCGAAAAATGTGGGGCGAAAAATTTCAGAACCTTGCTTTGGTCGATAATCTTTCGACCCAAATTTTTCGACCGCAAACATGATTCTCCATCCTGAATAGCCTGTTGGGGGATGCTAGTGCCCCTGCGAGATAGACGCTGTGAGATACCTGTGCCGCCCTCCGGCTACGATGATGCACTCTGGGATTAAGAGGCATAGCCCCTTATCCCTTTCTCTTTTGATTTCATTTCCGTGTATTCCGTGTGTTCCGTGGTCCCAAAATCGGTTCTATTTTGGATCCTAGGTCAAGAAGTTGGCCGTGTCCCATTTGAAACGCGTTAAGGTGATTTGAGTGCTGCGAGGCTCTGCTAACTTAAGGCAAGCGGCACTGGAAAATTCGAATGGCTCGTTCGCTGTCACCGAGATCCACTTGATGGATGTTGCACCGCCAACCGGCAGCTTGAATCCATGGTTCGAATCTGTCACCCGTGTGGCGATGCGGTTCGCTGAGAAAGACGCTTCCACCAGGTGCAAGATGGCGGCGCATGCATGGTTCTAGGGTTGGAAAAAGTTTAGGATCGTAGACGATGTCCGAGCCCAAAATGAAAGGAAAACGACCTAGTGAAGTATTCCGATCTCGCCAATCCAATTTCCTAACGCGAACTCGCTCTTCTATTTGTCGAGCGTTGAATTTGCACACGAGCAATGCGATTGGAACGGCATCGGTGATAACGACATTCGCACCTCGTAGGCCTGCGGAGATACCCGCTCGGCCGCTTCCACCACCCAACTCCAGAACTCGGCAGCGCTCAATCCCTGGCACAGACTCCAAGAACTTATCTAGCCCTTCGGCTGCCCGCCAAGATGCGGCCCAAAAAGGATCCAGCTCGACCGTTCCTTCGCGGCTCTGGGACAGAGCGCGAATCAGCAACGCGTCCGGATCGACTACTTTCGTCCAGGGATAGACCCTACCAGCAATTTTGGTCGACGTATGCTCTACGGGAACCAGTCTCTGAATTCTCGCGAGCAGCTTCGAATGAGTTCGAGACAAACAGGGGATTGCCATGGAAAACTAAGCGGGCTCTTCCATTTCTCGAATGTACGCTCGCAGTCGTTCCAATTCATCCTTGGTTTCCTTGAGCTTCAGCATGTTGGAAACTCGCTTTTGAAGCTCCAGTGAATTCACAGGCTTCGACAGAAAGTCGTCCGTCCCGGAATCCACGGCACGTTCAATGTCACCTAATTCGCTAAGAGCCGTGACCATCAAAATCATGATATGGGAAGTGCTGGGATCGCTTTTGATCTTACGGCATACTTCAAACCCATTCAGTTTAGGCATCATCACGTCTAACAAGATCAAATCAGGTTCGAACGAAGCGACCTTGTTGATTGTGTCTTGACCGTCTACTGCGAATTCGGTCTCGCAATCAATTTTGACAAGCAATGCTTCAAGCAGTTCTCGGTTGGGCGCGTTGTCGTCTGCAATCAGTATTCGAGGAGTCTTCATGGGAATGGCTAGAACCTTAAATCGCAACGGCCATGCCAGAAGCAGGCACTGGAAAATGGACTGTCATTTGCTTGACTTCCGAATGAATCGCTTCAAGCTTGGATGGATTGTCATGTGATTTTAGGGCCGTAGCAATCCAGCCACCAATCGTCTTGAATTCGTCGACACCCATACCACGTGTGGTCAAGGCTGGAGAACCGATCCGAATTCCACTTGGGTCCATCGGCTTACGTGTATCGAAAGGGATCATGTTCATGTTGACCGTGATGCCACATAAGTCCAATGCTTTCTCGGCGATCTTTCCGCCGATTCCAAAGCTGGTAACATCCACCAAGACGAGATGGTTATCTGTTCCACCACTGATCAACCTTAAGCCTTGCGAGGTCAGCGATTCAGCTAGGGCCTTCGAATTGGCAACGACCTGCCGACCGTATTCTTTGAAACTGGGCAGCAATGCTTCGGCGAAACAAACGGCTTTCCCAGCTACCACGTGCATCAAAGGGCCACCTTGAATTCCAGGAAAAATACCGCTGTTGACCGACTTGGCAAATTCGCTGCGGCAAAGGATCAGACCACTTCGCGGTCCTCGCAATGTCTTGTGCGTGGTTGTCGTTACATAATCAGCGTAAGGAACTGGCGAATTGTGAACACCAGCTGCAACGAGTCCTGCATAGTGTGCCATGTCCACCAAGAGCTTGCTACCGCACTCTTTTGCGATCTCAGCAAAGCGGTCGTGGAAGATTTCTCGTGGATAGGCGCTTGCCCCAGCGACGATCAACTTTGGCTTGTGCTCTTTCGCCAATCTCGCAACTTGATCAAAGTCGATGCGGTGATGGACAGGATCCACACCGTAAGAAATAAAGTTGTACAGTTTTCCACTGATGTTCAGCGGCATACCGTGCGTCAAATGCCCACCTTGAGCCAAATCCAATCCCAAAACAGTGTCACCAGGCAGCAACGTGGATAGGTAAACGGCCATGTTCGCTTGGGAACCCGAATGTGGCTGCACGTTCGCATGCTCGGCACCGAAAAGCTCCTTGGCTCGATCGATCGCCAAGGTTTCAACGACATCCACGAACTCGCAACCGCCATAGTATCTTTTTCCGGGGTAGCCCTCCGCATACTTGTTGGTAAGAACGCTTCCCACCGCTTGCATGATTGCTGGGCTGGTGTAATTTTCGCTCGCAATCATTTCGAGCCCTTCTTGCTGGCGAAGGGATTCCGATTCGATGGCTGCCCACAAGGCTGGGTCTTGGGATGAAAGTATGCTCATGGCCCGATTAAAGAGAGAAATAGAGGGATGCGGATAGACACTCGAGGGAATTGTCAACTAGTCGATTCACCTAGTCAATCTACCCAGTCATTCTACGATGCCGCTGAAACGGTGCCCTGGAATTGGCATTTCAACCGCATAAAGTCCTGTCCGAGACGTTGCAAACAGAGTTTTCATTTCAGACCCACCGAAGGCGCAATTGGCGGGCTGCTCTGGAAACGCGATGATCCCCAGCAATTTTCCAGCCGGCGAAACAATCTGCACTCCCAGGTCGGTTGTGATATACAAGTTGCCTTGCACGTCTACGGCCAATCCATCTCCGCCCGAGTTTTCTTTGCGTTCGGGTTGCTTGATTTCGAACAGTACTGATTTATCCTCCAAAACACCGGGGGACTTCACAGAATAGGCAAAGATCTGCTTTTGCATGGAAGGAACCACATAAAGGGTAGCTTCGTCCGGCGAAAGGATGATTCCGTTGGGCGCCTGAATCTCAGCATCCAGCCGAACCACAACCCCATTCGGGTGGCGGTAATAAACACCTTCCACGCCTTGTGGCCACGGTTCAGGAGCCCCATAACGCGGGTCCGTAAAATAAATGCCACCCTGTCGGTCGATGACCAAATCATTGCAGGCATTGTATCTTTTGCCGCTAAATTCAGTGGACAGCACTTCGATTTTCTTGGTCGCAGTATCAATCGCAATCAGTTCGCCAGCTACATTGGGCACGTCCAATCGACCCATCCGGCAGGCAATCAATCGGTTCTGCCCATCGAACATAAGGCCATTGCAATTCCCCGAAGGCTCAAGAAAAACTTCGAGCGTTCCTTTCAAGTCCGTTCGCATGATGCGATTGTTAGGAATGTCCGTGAAGTACAAATGGGTGCCATTGAAAGCGGGCCCTTCCGTGAATTGAAATCCCCCGTGGAGTTTCTTGGGTTTTGCATTCACCGGAAAGTCTGGGGCGTTATCCTTTGCCACCGATTCTGCATCCCTGGCCGCCGATTCTACTTCCCTGGCTGGCTCTTGGCCAACGGCCGAATTGGCCAGCGAAGATTGGGCCAGCAATAGGCCAGCAAGCGTCAAACGACGCGACAGATTGGACGAAAAAGTGAAGCTCATGACGATGGTGACTCCCATGCAGGAAAAAACAGCGGAACCGCTGGATTGTCCCACAGTCGAGTAAGTCCATCAACCCTTCGCGCTGGTCAGAGCTATTTCGAAGCGGATTGCCGTTGATAGATCGCTTGAATCATCGATTCGGTGTCTTTGAATTTTTTGGAAACCGCCAAAGCTTGTTCGATGAGTTTCCGGGCTTCGGCTTCCCCGTGTCCAAGAACCAAAAGCGCTTGAAATGTCTCCTCGACGACGCCGGGGCCTTGTACTTCAGCGCCAGGGAGCTCGCGACGCACTAGAAGTGCAAACCGGGGCATTTTTCGACGAAGGGTTGCAATGATCTTCTCGGCGGTAGCAGGTCCAACACCTGGCAAAGTCGACAAGCCCTTCGCATCCTGCTGCTCAATCATGACAGCGGTGTCTTGCACGGGCCGAACCATAGCTCGAAGCGCTTTTTTTACCCCGACACCGTCCACTGAGCAAAACAATTCGAAAAAGTCCCGCTCAATGGTTGTTAGGAACCCGACGAGCTTAGGCATCAACCGTCCGCCCTGAGCAGCATTTCCATCAATATAATGGATCGTGTGCAAAGATATGTTCTTGCCGATTTCTGATTGTAGATGACGTCGCGTGTATTCTGGGATTGCAACTTCGTATTCGAACGGCGGCACATTCAGGGTTGCACAATCATCAGCAAGCGTGAGCAGCTGGCCTGAGACTTTGGTGATCAACGTTTTTTCCTAGCATTTTCGAGTAGTCCTGCGACAGGACCGGTGGCAAAGTGATGGCACAATGCGATGGCCAGTGCGTCCGCCACGTCAGGTGGATCGGGCGTTTCTTTCAGCCCTAGCTGCTGCTGAACCGCCAACTGCATCTGGGATTTTGGCGCTCGTCCATTTCCCGTCAATAGCTTCTTGACCTTGGTGGGCTCGTACGACTGCACTGGCTTTCCAGAATTCGAAGCGGCTAAGCAGAGTACGCCTCGAGCGTGCCCCATCAAAATGGCCGTTCGAGGTCGTTCATAATGCGAGTACAGCTGCTCGATCGCAACGTAATCGATCGGGTAGCTTTCGAAGACTTCCATGATGCCCGCATAGAGCTCTTTCAGTCTTGTTGCCAAAGGCTGGTCGCGCCGCACTCGGATGACTCCCGCCTCGACTAGTTGTACCTTAGCGCGACTCCGAATGATTCCATAGCCAGTGATCGCAAGTCCTGGGTCCAGCCCAAGAATCAATTGTCCGGAATGGCAAATACTACTCGGAGCGTGGCTGAGAGCTTGACTCATCGGATTCCATCCCCTTTTCAGAAAGTAGACAAGCGACCTGCTCTCCGTTTCGGACGAGCAGATAAGGACCGGCTACGGTTGGAACATTCCAGGTGATTCCCTCCAGTACCGGAACTTGCAAGATTTCTTTGGGGCCTTTGCCACCGCTTGTCGGTTCGGAACTTGCAGGCAACAACACAACGCGTCCGTCTTCGGTGGTGACCAGAATATGTCCGTTGACGATGATCAATTGCCCTTGGCCATAACGCCCTCCTCGCCAACGCCGCTCCCCAGTAGCTGGATCGACACATTCTAAAACGCCATCACTCAGCGCAAAGAGCGAGCCTTCAAACAAGACGGCGTTTGTAAACTTTGTCTTGAGAACTTTGGTGTTGCTCCAAAGTGTTTCAACCGCCCATCCCTCTGCTTCGCTCTGTGACTTTCCTTCGACTTTGCTCAGTTGAATCATCTTAGAACCCAAAGCATATCCCTTACCGAGCAGAATCCTTCGGTCATCGATGATGACGGGTTGACTGGCGCATGCGTCCCCATTGGATTTACTTGGCCAGGGCGTCTCCCACAAAACATTCCCGTTGCTCGGATCGTGCCCGGTAGCGTTCCCCTCGTTCACACTAACGATTTGCTGCACACCTTGAATTGTTAGCAACATCGGGGAAGCGTAGGCAATCTGAGTCTTGCCGCCGGTCCACTGGACTTTGCCTGTCAATAAATCCAAGGCCACCAGTGATTTCACTTCGGGGTCGTTCAGTTTACCCCCAAACGGCACCACGACAGTCTGTTCGATTATCAACGGCGAACCGCTTCTGCCCCACGCTATGGCTTGTTCCGAGCCCGCTTGGTCGGTATTCGCCAAGGCGTTGAGATCCTGTTGCCAAAGAACTTCTCCTGTTTGAAGCGTCAAACAAGCCACGATCCCTGAGGCCGTTTGCGCCAAAACTCGGTCGTCTCGAATAGTAGGTGTGGAGCGTGGGCCAGCCCCCCCCATCGTCTGGAAGTGCTTGCCCGGAAACTTCGCTTTCCAAACTTCAGCCCCGTCGCTTAATCGATACGCGCTCATACTCTCCTGCTCATCTATTTGTTCAAGAGTGATAGCAAGGCCTTGGCTGACAGAGAATCCCGACCAACCCGCTCCGATGGCTTTCTTCCACAGAATCTTAGGAGCTCGCTTGTCCCAGTTGGTATCGAACTGTTCGCTGAGAACGACACCGGAGCGATCATTGCCGAGAAACTGAGTCGAGCGAACATCAAGCGACGAACGTTCGGGAGAATCTTGACCCGCTGATGCCGTTGGTAACGGGGTGGACCATCGGCCGCGAAATACCGGCAGTGTTTCGCCAGTGAACCCGATGAACTTGAACATGGACGCAAAAGCTATCAAGGCAACCACCGGAATTGCCAAGAAAAGCAAATGAGATTTTATCGAACGCCCCAGCATTCTCCAAAGGCCTGCGTAGATAAGCAAGCTGGCGAGCATGCCGAGACCCATGCCCGCGAGATTGGCAAATTGATGGTCGGTTTCATATAAGACGGCGCGGGCAACAGGAATGCACCCTGCCGAAACAAGGCCAAGCAAAAGCAAAATGGACAACCGTTTGGGTCGTCCATTTTGCGTTCGATTGGAGTCGAATGGATTCGCGGCTTCACTCATTTGGTGATGGATTGCGATTGGAGAGCTTTGACGTAATCCTGAGCGATATTCAGGACCTCCCTATTGTAGAAATTAGGATAGAAGATTGCGTTGCGTTCGGCTTTCGCTTCCATCTGCTCCTCTTCAATCTTCTCGGGGGTGAATTCTTTGCGGAGCGCCATGTACTCGGACTCCTGCAAAGAAATGTTTTTATCATCCTTCTGCTTCATGTACGCATCGACGCGTGAAAGAAGCTTCTCAAACTCAGGGTCTTGGGAGACGCGTTCGTTGGCCGCTTGTTGCAGTGCAAGCTTCATTGCACTGTCGGTCATGCGATAATTTTTGTGAGGTCTCGCGTTCACTTTGTCCATCGGAATCGGAAACTCCAAATCGCTTTCCGACACATCCAACTTCGCAGTCAACGATGGGATGATCACGTCCGAGGAGACACCCTCCAGCTGAGTTGAACGACCATCGGGCAAATAAAACTGTTGGATTGTCAGTTTGAGTGCACCCAATTCTTGCTTGGCGGTAGGACCAAAAATCGCTTGTGAAATATCGACCAGCGTTTGGACAGTCCCTTTTCCGTGAGTCTTTGGATCACCCACGATGAGGCCTCGGCCGTAATCTTGAATCGCGCCCGCAAAGATCTCGCTAGCGCTGGCGCTGAATTGGCTGATCTTGACGATCAACGGACCGTTCCATGCGATCCCTCGGTCTTCATCGTCCAGTTGTTCTACTTGTCCGTCAGGACTCTTGACTTGCACGACGGTGCCTTGCTCAATGAACAGACCTGTTGCCGAAACGGCTTCGGGCAAGGAACCGCCACCGTTTTTGCTGAGGTCCAAGATCACAGCGTCCACCTTCGATGCAGTGAACTTCTCAAGAATCTTCTTCAAGTCGCGGGTGGTGCTTCGGAAATCTTTTTTGCGGGCTCGCGCGCCGTCCATATCCAGATAGAAGCTTGGAAGCTTGATGTACCCGAATCGGTAAGGGGATCCGTCGGGCTTGGTTCCATGCTCAACGATCTCTTCTTGGGCAGCGGAATCTTCCAGTTTGATCACGGCTCGCGTGATTTCGTAAATGACTTGATCGCCACCCGCCTTTGGCTTCACGTGCAGCCGAACTCGGCTGCCAGGCTCGCCGCGAATCATCTTCACAACGTCCTTCAACTTCATGTCTTGAGTTTCGATGGGTGGCGAGTTGTCTTCTTGCCCGACAGCGACGATCTTGTCTCCCATCTTCAGTCGGCCATCCAAGTCGGCAGCTCCGCCGGCAACGACGCTTTCGACAATGGTCATTCCGTCTTCAGGTCGAAGAGTAGCTCCGATCCCTTTCAGCTCCAACTTCAAATGAGTGTCAAAGTCCTCTTTTTCTTGAGGAGCCATGTAGGTCGTGTGCGGGTCCAAGGCATTGGTTAGCGAGGACAGATACAGTTCCAGCAACTCGTCCGAATCCATTTTGGTTCGAATGTTGTAGGCGGTGCGGTATCGGCGATGAAGAGTTTCGCGAATTTCGTCGTCGGTTTTTCCGTCGGCTCTCAGCGACAGGAAACTCAATTTGATTGTCTTTCTCCATCGCTCCGTCAGCTCATCGACGTTGCTTGCGAATGCTATTTCCTTGGCATCCGACGCAATGCTCTCGTCGACGGTGAAATCATGCGTAGCGTCAATTTGCTGATTGATGATTGGCATCGCTTGGTCAAGTCGAGTCAGGAATCGCTTGTAAACGACGTAAGCAAAAGTAACGTTGTTCTTCACGAACAGATCGTCCAACGCCTGCTCGTACTGACGAAATTCTTGGATGTCCGAGGCTAAAAAGTACGACTTCAGGGGATCAACTCCCTTGATAAACATGTCAAACGCGCGGGATGACATTTCGTCGTTGAATTTGGGATGCAAAATATGCCCCTCTTCAACAAGCTGCCTCACGGCCCTCACAATTGACTTGGTGGCCGCAGGTGGTTCGGAGATTTGGGCAACCTTCGGAATGTCGTCTGCAAACGCGCGGGGCGGGAACTGAATCATGCCCAAGCCGGAGGCCGACAAGCCCATCGCCACAAACAAAAGTCCTCGTAATGACTTTCTGGCCAATCGCAATCTTTGGAGTTGGAATCGGGTGCGCATCTTCGTTTTCTAACTGTTCGTGGTTACTTTGTTTAGAAATGGTCCGTCAGCAAAAACCTGCCCAATCGGCTTACTTTATCACAACTTCATCGTAGGGAATCGGGTAGTCAGAAGCAACACGGATCTATTTTTCGCTAAAATTTAGGCCGTTTCATGGCATCGAGCCATGAAAACATGCATACAGTCTCCGCCCAAGGGAAGTCCATTGAATATTTTCGCACTCATTCTTCAGTTGCATTTCGCTGTGACCCTTTATCTGGTAGGACTGATCTGGATCGTTCAGATCATTCACTATCCCTTGATGAAGTACGTCGAACCTTCTCGCTTCGTTGCCTTCGAAAAGGAGCACTGCCAGAAAATTGCTCCGGTTGTAGCGCCCGCCATGCTGCTGGAAGGGGCGTTGAGCTTCTTGGTTTGCTATCAAGTTTTCTCGGAGCAGATCGGTGTTGGGGCCCAGGTTGCTTCCACTGTCGGCTTAATTCTCCTGGGCTTTATCTGGTTGAGCACGTTTGCGGTCCAGGTTCCAATCCATAATCGACTGGCTGAAGGCTTGAACATCGACTTAATCGCGAAACTAGTTCGAACCAATTGGATACGAACGGCTGCTTGGAGCTTGCGAGGATTTGCTGCTGGATATTTGATCTGGGCTTATCACCTTTGGGCAGAAGGGCTGAAAACGCTATGACCGAAAGCCGAAAGGAACGACTGAAGTCCATTTTGTACGCGATTCGCGATCTGGACGAGTTTTCATCGGAGGGGGCGAAACTGCTTTGCAACGACCCGACTCCCGCTTATGTCACCAAAGTCATTCGGCTTTTGGCGAAAGAGGGTCTACTCAACCGTATTGAACGGGACAACCAGGAGTTTTTTCGATGGGTCCGCAATTCCGGAGTCGACCCCGACCACTGGATCGATCGCCATGTTTACGGCGAGCAGATCAAGCAATCGCCGGAACAAGATCGCCCTCGCGAGCAATTGCTCCAAGAAGGGCCGTCCAAGTTAAGCGACGCCCAACTCATTGCGATTCTGATTCGAGTCGGTATCCCGGGTGAGTCCGCGATTCAGGCCGGACGAGTTCTCGCCAATCGATTCGGAGGGGAAAAAATTGCCAGTCTTCCTGACTGGGGGTTGGCCGAACTGCGAGCGATCAGCAAAACCATCCGTAAAGACAGCTACGCTCAAATCATGGCGGGGATTGAATTGGGGCGTCGGATTGCGCTTTTACGCGATCAGAAACCTGTGTTGGCGGAACGTATTCGAGGCTCCGATGATGCCATTCGATACTGTTCCCGCGTTTTCGCACGCCTCGCTGTCGATGGAAAACAAGAGGAATTCCACATTGTGACTTTGGATACTCAGCATGGCCCGATCAACAATCACCTGATTACGGTCGGGACCTTGGACGCAAGCCTAGTGCATCCGCGAGAAGTCTTCCGAGCTGCCATCCGTGACGCTGCATCCGCGATTCTGTTGGTGCACAACCACCCATCGGGTGACCCTACGCCCAGCCGTGAAGATAAGGCAGTAACCGAACGATTGACGCAGGTGGGCGAAGTTGTCGGCATTCGTGTTCTCGATCACATCATTGTTGCGAAAGAACGCTGCCGCAGTGTCTTGGCCGAAAGATAAGAAAACGCTGGAAGGCAGCAAAAACAGAACGGGGGACGAACAGACCGCGTGAGAACGAGTGGCGGCTTTTGACCGAAACGGGTATCCAGGGACTGGTTTTGTGACTTCCCAGGCTCAAAATTGGGTTTCGCAAAAACTTTTTGGTGGTAGATTCGTCAATTCTCACTCGATTATCTCTCAATCGGCTGACGTCATAGCGATCGCAGCGTAATCTGGACGCCTAGGCCAAATTGCGAAAGCCCTAACCGCTTTTCAACCCCTCTTTGGATTTATTCCCCTATGCAGAAAACAGAAGAGAACGAGATATTTGGGCATCAACCAGGACTATTTCTATTGTTCTTCACGGAGATGTGGGAACGTTTCAGTTACTACGGAATGCGAGCGCTGCTCGTGTTGTTTTTGGTAAGTGAGTTGGCAGATGGTGGTTGGGCTTGGTCCAGAAAGGATGCTCTTGAACTCTATGCCTTGTACACCGGTCTTGTCTATTTGACTCCGATCTTGGGTGGCATCATCGCGGACAAGTTCCTGGGCTATCGCGGAGCGGTACTGCTGGGGGCATTCTTGATGACACTAGGGCATGCATCGATGGCGTTTGACACGCCATTGTTTTTTTACATAGGCCTTTCCTTGCTGATCGTTGGCAACGGATTTTTCAAACCCAACATTTCGTCTCTCGTCGGGCAACTGTACGTTAACAGTCCGGAAAAGAAGGATGGCGCTTACACCATTTTTTACATGGGCATCAACGCGGGAGCGTTCCTTGGGATTCTTCTTTGTGGGTATATCGGCGAAAAGGTCGGTTGGGGATTTGGCTTTGGTCTTGCCGGGATCTTCATGGGGCTTGGCTTGGTTATGTTTTATTTGGGCAAGTCTTTGTTTGGTGAGATCGGCAAACGCCAGCCAAAAGCTAGTCAAGATGTTGTTAAGCAAGCGATCACTGAAGTACCTGCCAACGTGGTACGTGATCGATTGATTGTGATTGGTATTCTTTCTTTCTTTACCATCTTCTTCTGGATGGCGTTTGAACAAGCCGGCGGATCGATGACGATCTTTGCGAAAGATTATACCGCCCGAATTCTCAGCGGATCTGCTGCGACCTTGTTCTTTTGGTCCAACACCGCTTTGACCGTCGGGCCGCTAGCGATTGTGACTTATGTCTTGTACATGCTGGTGAGCAAAACGTATGGCCAAATCCCCTTGTCCAACATCTCGATCTGCATCAGCTTTGCGATCATTTGGATTATTGCCCTATGGATGTTGAACAAGGAATTCAACATGAAAGCGTATGTGGTCGCTTTTGAAACGGAAACAACCTCGGAATCGGGGGAGAAGAACAAGAAGACCATCGAACGTACGATCCAGTGGGATCAACCACTTGCCGTGGACCAGACTATTTTCTTGGTGGACCGAGAAGCCAAAGGGGGCAACGGAAAACTCAAAATCATTACCGAAGAACAAGCTGCTAGCTTCGACTCCGAATACACGGCAAAAGTCATTAAAGAAAAGCAAAGCGAAACCGAAGTACCCGCAAGTTGGTTCGGCATTCTCAACTCTTTCTTCATCATTGCTTTTGCACCGCTCCTGAGCCGTATTTGGGAAAGCCCTTGGAATCCTTCGGCACCTGCGAAATTCGGACTAGGGCTGATCTTGCTTGGGCTTGGGTTTGGCGTCCTGGCTCTAGGGAGCATGGGAATCACCAATGAATCCAAATCGGCTGCTGTAAGCATGTGGTGGTTAATTATCGCCTACCTTCTTCATACGTTGGGAGAATTGTGCGTGTCGCCTGTAGGACTTTCTTACGTAAGTAAATTAGCACCCTTCAAATTGGTCGGGTTGATGTTTGGAGTTTGGTTCTGTGCGACAGCCATTGCGAACTACCTGGCGGGCTGGACCGGAAGCTTCATCGATCCAATTTCCGAAACCTACGGACTCGCATTTTTCTTCTTGATCTACACCGTCATACCGATTTTGTCAGGGCTCATCATTTGGGCATTGACCCCCATGATTAAGAAAATGATGCACGGCATTGAATAGCCCAAGACGGTTTTCGATGCGGCGACAAAGAGCCCAAGTAGAAAATAGAAAATGAGCAGAGTAGGAATTGAGAATGAGTGAATCCAACACCACCGAATTTAAGCCATACATTCCCGACGAAGCGAACATTCCCGAACTAACCTGGTTTCCGGTCATTATCGGTGCGCTTCTCGGAATTGTGTTCGGCGCATCATCGATGTATTTGGTTCTGAAGGTTGGATTGACGGTCTCGGCATCGATTCCTGTAGCCGTTCTTTCGATCACGCTCTTCCGAGCCATCTCCAAAGTGACGGGCCTTCGAAAAACGACCATCCTGGAGAACAACATCGTTCAAACAACCGGTTCCGCTGGCGAATCGCTGGCGTTTGCGGTTGGATTGATCATGCCGACTCTGCTTCTGCTAGGGTTTGACATCGATGTGGTTCGAGTCATGACGGTCAGCGTTTTCGGCGGCTTGCTCGGAATTCTACTGATGATTCCATTGCGGCAGGCCTTCATTGTCAAGCAGCATGGCACGCTGACTTTCCCGGAAGCAAAGGCGTGCGCCGAAGTTCTGCTAGCAGGTGAGAAGGGTGGCTCGACCGCCGTCATGGTCTTCTCCGGATTCGGGCTCGGATTTGTCTACCAGTTTTTGATGCAGGCACTTCATCTTTGGAAGGATGGGGTCTCGTTTGCCATGTACTATGTGGATGCAGCAGGGAAAGCCGTGGGGCTCAAAGGGGCCTCGGTGAGTGTCGAGCTTTCTCCTTCGCTATTGGGTGTCGGTTATATCATTGGCCCCAAAATTGCCAGCATCATGGTGGCTGGCGGCGTGTTAGCCTACTTGGTGCTTAGCCCAATGATTGTGTTCTTTGGCGATGGGCTACAAACGCCGCTGGAGCCGGGGACCAAGCTGATCAGCGAAATGAATGAAGGGGAAATTCGATCGAGCTACATCCTTTATATCGGTGCTGGGGCGGTCGCCACAGGTGGCATCATCAGCATGATCAAAGCTCTGCCGGTAATCTTCAATGCGATCGCAACCAGCATGCGTGATCTGTTCGGAAAGCGAGCGAGCAACGGTTCAAGCAACCGCCGCACCGAGAAAGACATTCCGATTCCAATCGTCTTGGGGGGAAGCCTGTTGCTGGTGGTTGGTTTGATGGCGGTTCCTCAGTTGGGGCTCGGGTTTGGTTATACCGGAATGGCTGGAGCCGCAATGATTGTGGTATTCGGGTTTCTGTTTGTGACGGTTTCTTCTCGACTGACGGGTGAGATCGGTTCGTCCTCCAACCCAATCTCGGGTATGACCGTCGCGACGCTTTTGTTGACCTGTCTGTTGCTGTTATTGATGGAAGGGTTTGGGCTCGCAACGATCAATAAAGAGATCAAGCTCACGGCCCTTACGATTGCTGGAGTTGTCTGCGTTGCGTCTTCCAATGGCGGTAGCATGGCCCAGGCTTTAAAAGCTGGTCACCTGGTTGGGGCTACGCCAAGATCTCAGCAGATAGCCATTCTCGTTGGCGCGCTGACTTCCGCTTTAGTCGTTGGATTGGTTCTGATTGCGATGAACGAAGCGAATTCCACCTACAGCAAAAAAGCCGTCGAAAAGTATGAGTCGATCGTGGTGAACACGGACGGGCTACCGAAAGACACAGTCCGGTCCGGTATCTACTCTGCCGATGACAAAAACAGTTATTTCGTACTCAATGTAGGAAGGACCGAGCGGGATGCTGCGCTGCCCCCTGGTCGGTATCTCATCGATTCTACAGGCAAACCCGTTTACCTAGTCGATCCGGGTATCAATGGTGTGTTAGAGAAGAACGATCAAGGGGACGACATCAAGTCCAGTAAGTTTGACGCTCCGAAAACGGTTTTGATGCAGCTGATTATCGATGGCATTCTGGATCGCCGACTACCGTGGGGTTTGGTTCTCATTGGAGCCTTGATCGCTCTAACTTTAGAACTTGCTTGCGTTCCAAGCTTGCCGTTCGCGGTGGGGGTTTATTTGCCATTGGCAGCGTCGACCCCTATCTTTATCGGTGGCATGATTCGATTGGCCGTCGATCGACTTCGAGGCTTAAAGGCTGGCCAAGAAGATGATTCAAGCCCCGCTGTCTTGCTCAGTTCTGGCTACATTGCTGGTGGCGCGATCACGGCCGTGTTGATTTCCTTTATGAATTTCCGCGAAGAAATTCTGAAAGCGATTAACTTGGAGTCGCTTGCTCCCACGGAGGAATGGGTCTCGCTGATCCCGTTTGTCGCCTTGTGCGTCATTCTATGCTTTGTTGGCTTGCTCAAGCGGACCGAAGTCCCAAAAGACGAATCGTAGATACCAAAAAATGCATAAGCTCTGGGTCATAGCGCATCGCGAATACGTTGCCATGGTTGGTACCAAGGCTTTTGTCTTCACCTTAGTGATGATGCCGATACTGATGTTTGGCAGTCTGCTAGTCATGCCGTTGGTCAATCAAGTTTCCAGTGGCAAAATTCGAAAGATCGTTATTGCAGACGCGACGGGCGATCTGTTTCAACCCATCTCAAGGGCTGCACGTCTTCGAAACGAAGCGATTGAGAAACTTGCGGCAACCGAGCTCGATGAAAGCATTGGCGGGCCGTCCAAGTCCGCCAATCGAACAGGCTTTATGGGACAAGCCTCGGACATCTGGAAGTTTTCAGAAATGCAAGCTCCTTTGACCGAACAACAACGGTTGGAGCTGAGCGAACGGCTTCGGTCCGGTGAACTGTACGCTTTCGTCGAACTGCCCGAAGGGCTTCTGGATCTGCCGACGGAGCCCGCCAAATCAGAAGCGAACGAACAGGGAGAAACCGCACCAACGGTTTCGATTCCTAAGTTTTACAGCCAAGACGCATTGATCAATGAAGTCCGGGGATGGCTGGGCGTCGTGATCAATCAAGAGGCTAGACTTACACGGCTGAAACAAGCCGGCTTAGACAATTTGGATCCAAGGGTCTTTGCAAAGATCGATGCCAAGATCGAACTTGCCCCCAGTTTGCCCATGCAGGCTTCGGACAAAGGTAAGTCCGGCAACACCTCGGCGATGGATTCTTTGATTGCCATGTTCCTGCCTTTCGGAGTAATGATGTTGATGTTCATGGTCATCTTGATGGCGGCTCAACCGATGCTTGAAAGCGCTATGGAGGAAAAGAATCTTCGCATCTCGGAATTGCTTTTGGGGTCCGTGACACCGGCCCAACTCATGGGTGGCAAGCTGCTTGGAAACGTTGCTGGTTCGTTGATCATTTTTGTGTTGTATGGTTCGGGCGGTTTGTTTTTACTCAATTCGCAAGGCCTTGCAGACAAACTGCCCGCTTCGGTATTACCCTGGTTCTTGTTGTTTCAACTGCTGGGTGTGTTGTTCTTCAGTTCGATCTTTCTAACGGTGGGGGCTTCGGTCAACGAACTCAAAGAAGCACAATCGCTGCTTCTGCCCGTTTGGATGGTTTTGATGATGCCGATGATGGTTTGGTTCATTGCGATTCGAGATCCGAACGGCCCGGTAGCAACGACTCTCAGTTTCTTCCCACCGTCTTGCCCGATGATGATGGTATTGAGATTGGCATCCGGTACGACGGTACCCTATTGGCAGCCCCCTTTAGCCGCGTTGATAATGGTCGTTTCTACCTACTTGATCGTCCGTACTGCGGGGCACATCTACCGAGCTGGTTTGCTACGAAATGAAGGCGTACGCTCAATCACTCAGTTGTTTCGACGATCTTTTTCAGGCTAGCACCCATGGCGATTCTTCCGATCATTGCCTTGATACTGCTGGTAGGCATGCTAACCGGAGCTAGTCTTTTTTCGGCGGGGGCTTGTACTCTTCTAGTTGTCTTTCAGCTGACTCGATTTTATTCGAATCGGTGGGCAGACAGTCTGACGGTGGAGCGTACGCTTACCGCTTCGGAATTGCAAATCGGGGAGAGCTTTTCGGTCGGATTGCAGCTAAGCAACAAAGCAGGCTATTTTATCCCATGGCTTTTTGCTGAGGATGTTTTATCGAAACGAGCGATCTCGCAACCGCACCAAGCGCTTGAGATTACCGGAAGTCCGGCAAAGCTGTATTGTTTAGCGGCGCGACAACTGGCTTTGATGACGTATCGGGTTCGCGTTTTGCGTCGAGGTTACTTTCAATTGGGGCCGACCGTCATTGAGACGGGCGATCTTTTGGGGCTACATCGCAACTATCGTATTGTTTCCGAGCCACAGTTTGTTCTGGTCTTGCCAAAATTGATTGCGTTGCAAGGCATGAATGTTACAAGCCGAAGACCGATGGGAGACTTGCATGTTCGAGATCGATCCATGGAGGATCCGACCCAAATGGTTGGGATTCGAGAGTATCGAGCCGGCGATGGCTTGAATCGTATTCACTGGCGTGCGACAGCTCGAACCGGAAAGCTGCATACTCGCATTTTTCAGCCAACTTGCATCCAAGGCGCTATGCTAGTGGTCGATATGCACCAACAGTCGAATCCGGAGAGAAACGAACCTTATCGCACGGACTTGGCGATCACGGCAGCCGCTTCGATTGCGCATACCTTGTACTTGATGAACCAGCCTTTTGGCTTAATCAGCAATGGACGAGATGCGGCCGATCGCGTTCGAGCGATGCGGGGGAACGACGCAT
>Ga0247837_1001105_pt1 | contig 57580 bp, 40 predicted proteins | sample LaCtaG_2_FD_187115 | JGI IMG/M metagenome (GOLD analysis project Ga0247837, IMG submission 187115) | Freshwater microbial communities from meromictic Lake La Cruz, Castile-La Mancha, Spain - LaCruzMarch2015_14.5m | ecosystem: Environmental > Aquatic > Freshwater > Lake | place: Spain: Castile-La... | reverse complement strand
TGCGACCACGGCGACTTGGTCCGCCCGAACAGAAGACTCTTGCATCAGAGCCACTTGAGCACGGCTCATTTCTAACTGTTTCAGATTATCCAGCGAGCCGTTGGTTGCGATGACCCGGGAATCATGGCCGCTGGCGTCATGAAATCGATCCGCCAGTCTCCCCGCCAATTCATAGTACATTCCGCCTGGGGTTCCGGATGCGATGGTTACGTACCGGGGCATCGAGTTGTTGCGCCAGTATTGGATAAAAGATCCGCTGGTTAACCATAGCAATATCAGCGTCAGTAGGCCGATAATCATGATATTCTGTGCCATGCGTTGGGAACGAGTTGGTTCTACATTTCGAACCCCCGTGATAGCTGCGATCAACGGCACGTGGGTGAGCCAATGTTTGATTCGTCTTGGAAAGGACGGTGGGCGAGCCTTGATAGGAATCCCTTGATAGAACCGGTCGAGATCTTCCGCTAAGTCCTTTGCGGTGGCATACCTGCGCGATGGCGACTTCTCCAGGCACTTGGTAACAATCGTATCCAGATCGACGTGGATGTTAGGATGACTTTGCCGAACGGTGGGTGCAGTGCGGTGGATGACTTGCATCAGTGTTTGCAGAACGGATTCTGCTTGAAATGGTGGCTTGCCAGTCAGCAGGGCGTACAAGATTGCGCCGATCGCATAAACATCGGTCGATGCCCCTTGTTCTTCCGATCGTCCAGCCGCTTGTTCCGGAGACATGTAACTGGGGGTTCCCAACGTGGCACCGGTGGCGGTAAGCCCTTGATCCGAGTCCATTTGTTTGGCCAGCCCAAAATCGGTTACCACGACCGCGTCCGTCTCGTCAATCAAAACATTGGCGGGCTTCAAGTCACGGTGAACGACGCCTTGTTCGTGCGCGTAATCGATCGCTCTCGCAACATCACGCACGTATCGAACGGCAACTCGAGGCGCCATGGGCCCCGCTTCGAGTCGTTTCGACAAGTCGGTACCGGGAATAAAATCCATGGCAAAAAAATGATGACCATCGATTTCACCGCAATGGTAAACCGTGACGATGTTGGGATGCGTCAGGCTGGCAGCACTTCGAGCTTCGGTATAGAAACGATTGACTTCGTCGCCACTAGCGAAGCATCCGGATCGTATCATCTTCAGCGCGACACGTCGTTCGAGCTGGACTTGGTAGGCCAAGTAGACGACTCCCATTCCGCCGCGACCAAGAACTTGTTCCAAAACATAGTCGCCAAATCGATAAGGCAAAATCGAATGGGAGTTATCCAACGATGGTGGACTGTTGAGGCTGTTGTCCGATGGCTTGCCCGAAGGTGGCAACGTCGAATCGTCAATAGAAATCTGCTGGAAGCGATTACGATTCTGAAATGGAACGGCAGGTGGGGTCAATGTGACGGCGCTTGGATCCGCAGGCGGAACTGCTATCGGTGAAGCTGTTTGGTACTCGCTATTTAAGACCGAAGAGTCCTTATTCAGGCTTTCTGCGAGAGTTGGCCCGGCCATGGACTCAATCCAGTCAGCCGCGTCCAGCAATTTTCGCAATTGCGTTTCGAGAGCTGGAAATTCTCGATAAAAACTTTCTCGATCCTCCGCTTTGCCAGCGTCAAAGCGTCGCATAAATTCCAGCAATGCCTTGTCCAATTGATTTTCATGGTCATCATCAAAATCGTTTGACATGCGTTACATTCACCTTGAAGCGGATGGGTTCTGCGAGCTTTCCTGGCTCGTGCTGGTTGCATTTTTGCAGAAGTCTTTGCTTGTAGGTTGTTACACCAGCGTTTACTTTAGGCAACCGATCTTGCTGTTGCCGCCGTCGTTCCTTTGCCCAACCTTCTGCCCAACACTTTAGAATAGCCGAGATTGGTACTTTTTTCATTGTCAGTTTTCCAACAAACTCCAGAAGCTGTGAACATACAAAATCAAAAACCGTGCCATCGTACGCAAATTTTAAAGTGGACCCTGCAAATGGCGATTGGTTTAGGGATTTTCCCAGCCTTGCCTGCCATCAGCCAGGAGCAAACATCTGCGCAGACAATCGCTCTTTCGGGCAGGGAAATTGATTTGGATCGGCTTGCCAGCTTATCCAAAGGGCCCATATTACGTCAGCTGAAACTGGAAGGAGCCCCGTTATCGGACGAGGGCTTAGCCCTGATTGCCTCGCTGCCTTCCTTGGAAGAACTGAGTTTAGAAAGATGCGAATGTTCGGATCGATTGTTCGAAGTGCTTGCAGATTCGAAGAAGCTCAAACGCTTGCGTCTACGGTTTCTGAGCGTATCGGACTTGGGGCTGGTCAAGTTGGCTACGCTCGATCGGCTTGAGTTGCTTGAGATTACGGACTGTACTGGATTCAGCCAACAGGGGCTTGAGAGCATTGCACCGTTAATCAGGCTTCGAAGCTTGACGTTATCCGGGAAGGCCGTTGACGATTCCGTGTTGTTGAAATTGAAAAGCCTGTCCAACATCACCACGTTGGCTTTGCGACATGCACCAATCAGCAACGAGGGGTTTCGAGTGTTGGAGAGTTTTCCGAAGCTCAAGGAATTGGATGTTTATGGTACGTCCGTTTCGTCCGACTTTTTGGCAAAAATCCCGTATCCAGCGAGTCTCACCAAAATGAAGTTGCGATCGTCCAGCATCGCATCGACGCAGATCGTTCAGGGGATAGCCCGTTTTGAAAATCTGAACGCACTAGACCTAGGTGAGAATGATTTGGACGCGGATGCGATTGCGTCCATAGCTCAACTGGAAAAGCTCGAAGATCTGAACCTGTTGCGAACTAAGCTTTCGAACGAAGCTGTTAAAATCCTGTGCGAGTCCCCCGCCAATGCGAGGCTGAAGAAGCTGAATTTGGATGATAATTCTGCGATGGACGACAGGTCGATCGACTCTTTGCTTTACCTGAAGTCGTTGGAGTTTTTGCACCTTGGGAAGACGCAAGTGACCGATACTGGAATCCAAAAGTTATCGGCTCTGTCTCATTTGAAAACTCTGATTGTCAACGACACAGCAGTTACGCAAGATGCACTGCAACAGCTTCAAAGCAAGCTTCCGAGTTTGCGGATTGTTCGATAATACTGCAACGCAATACGGTAAGCCGATTGCTTTCGGCATTTCACTTGAGCCGCGGGCGCTAGCCGCGTTGAGTTTCATTGCGCTAGAAACTTGGACGCCGCCAGCACGGTCAAAGTTGCGACTTCGAATAGACAGAAAGGACACCCTTGTTCATACTTTCCGATCCAAGCAAATTCAGGATAATACAAAAGATGAGGGTTTCGAGTGCGGGGTTTTTGGGGTAAGGCCGGAGGGGCGATCGCCCCGATCGCACCGACCCCGCCCCGGATTGATCTCTCCAGTTGGATTGCTTCACCCTAGATGGATATGAAAACGAGTGACAACCGCTTCGAGTAATGAATCAGAAAAGAACGAGCTGGATGACTACAACTTTGAACTGCCGCGCGAGCTGATCGCTCAGGAGCCTACCGCGAGAAGAACGGATTCTCGCATGATGATTATCCATCGGTCCAGCGGTAGGATTGATCATGCGTCTGTGAAAGACTTGCCGGACTTTCTGCGAGCTGGGGACGCAATGGTCGTCAATGATTCGCGTGTGATACCCGCGAGGCTGGTGGGATATCGCGAGAAGACTCGTGGACGTTGGGAAGGGCTCTTTTTGCGAGAAGAGAATGGCGTTGCGGAACTGATTTGCAAATCGCGAGGCTACATTCAGCCTGGTGAGTCAATCGTTTTGAGAGACCCAGATGGACGCGAAGTGCAGCGGTTGGTGGTGGTGGCTGGTTCGGAGCGGGGGCACGTACTTCTTCGGGCGGAACCGGAACTGCCTTGGCTGGAATTGTTGGAAGCGAACGGCCGAGTTCCTTTGCCACCTTACATTCGCGATGGACAGATGACCTCGGTCGACAAGGATCGGTACCAAACCGTTTATGCTCGTACGCCTGGTTCGGTTGCTGCCCCCACGGCGGGTCTTCATATAACGCAGGAACTGATTGCGAGAATACGTGCCGCAGGGGTCGCTTTGGTTTCAGTGACGTTGCATGTAGGCTTAGGTACGTTTCGACCCATTCAAGTGAATCGACTGGCTGACCACAAGATGCATAGCGAGTACGCGCAGATTACGGATCCGGTGGTAAAGCGGCTTCAAAGTTGCAGGTCAGAAGGGGGACGAATCGTTGCTGTTGGAACCACGTCCGTGCGAACTTTAGAAACGTCCGCTCAACAAGGTAACGGAACATTGACTCCTTGGGGTGGTCAGACCGATATCTTCTTGAAGCCAGGGCATCGATTTGCAGCAGTCGATGCCATGCTGACTAATTTTCATTTGCCCCGAAGCAGTCTGATTGTGTTGGTCAGTGCGTTTGCAAATCGAGAATTGATTTTGGAAGCGTACCGAAAAGCGATCGAGCAGCAGTATCGGTTCTATAGTTATGGCGACTGCATGCTGATCTTGTAGCAACGGTAGCAACTATGGAATCTCCTTATTCGACGAAGGCATCTACCGAAAATCCATGGGTAGGCATGGATATAGGTGGAGCGAACATCAAAGTCGCTCATTCGACAGGTTGGTCGAACAGCTGTAGTTTTCCCATGTGGAAGCAGCCGCAGAACCTATCCAAAGGGGTGGCTGAATTGATTGGCCCATGCCCTGCATTTCGAGGTGTGGCGGTAACGATGACGGGTGAGTTAGCGGATTGCTTTGCGACGCGAGCCGAGGGGGTGGCGGTCATTTTAGAGCAGATAACATCGGTCATCCCGGCGTCGATGGTGCGTGTTTATGATGTTCAAGGTCAGTGGCGAACGGTGACTCAGGCGGCTCGTGAACCATGGCAAGTGGCAGCTTCCAATTGGCATGCGCTTGCACGGATGATAGCCTCCAAGGAACGTTGGTCAGGGGACCATCATCGCCAAGCTCAATTGCTGATCGATGTGGGATCAACCACGACAGACATCATCCCTATTTTCGAGGGCTCGATTGCCATCGATGACCAAACGGACTCGCAGCGTCTTCAGTCGGGGGCTTTGGTGTACACCGGCTTCGAGCGATCGAATGTGGCTGGGATTGTTCAAGAGCTTCCTTTATTTGGTAGCCAATGCCCGGTGATCAACGAATTGTTTGCGACGACGCTCGATGTGTATTTGTGGTTGCGACACATCCCGGATCAGCCAGACCGAAGGGATACCGCCGACAACCGGGGTGCGACTCGCGAAGCCGCTCGATATCGCCTTGCGAGGCTTGTCGGAGAGGACGGGTCGACGTTGACCGATTCCGATGTAGACGCAATCGCAGAGGCGGTGTTCCAGGCGCAGGCACTTTCCATTTCCGGCGGGATTCGAAAAATGCTAGACAAGCTTGCTGTTTGCCAAGATTCGGCCGACAAGCCGCCGCAGGTACGCAAGGCAAAGCCAGCCGTTAAAAAGGCAAAAAGGCCTCCGCAGAAGTTTAACGAACAGGCGGAATGTGGCGATTCGGGAGCTCGGGTTATCTTTTCAGGCCATGGAGATAGTTTAATCGATTTGGCTTTAAAGAAAGTTGGCTGGACAGGGCCAGCGATTCGATTGAGCGAGACTCTAGGGCCAACGCTCTCTCGCTGTGCGCCCGCTTATTCAGTGGCGGTTTTGGCTTCCGAGGAGCTAACATCGTGAATGGGTGGATTAGCCTAATCAAAAAGACGAATTGCAGTTAGAATACGGGTCGAAAGTGGACCTTTCGTAGAGTATTCCATCAGCCACTTGTCTTTTTTACAGTTTGCAGGACGACTGCCAATGACCGAAGTTCCAGCCCGCGATCCAGTGGTTCCACTCCATGATACCGATGCCAAAGTTGGCGTCATCATGGGCTCCAAATCGGACTGGGACACCATGTCGCAGGCCTGCGAAGTGTTGAAGCAGTTTGGCATTCGATTCGAAGCCAAAGTGGTATCGGCTCATCGCACACCTTTGTTCATGGTTCAATACGCTCAAGTCGCCGAATCGCGAGGGATTCAAGTCATTATCGCTGGGGCTGGCGGAGCCGCACACTTGCCGGGCATGGTCGCTTCGTGTACCAATCTGCCAGTGCTTGGAGTTCCCGTTCAAAGCAAAAGTTTGCAGGGGCTGGATTCCTTGCTAAGCATTGTACAAATGCCAGGTGGTATTCCCGTGGCGACGCTTGCAATCGGAGCCGCAGGGGCCAAGAACGCAGGACTATTAGCTGTAAGGATCCTTGCGTTAAGCGATCCAGAACTCAAAGCAAAGTTGTCCGACTTTGCTTCCAAGCAGACTCAGTCTGTACTCGACGACCACTCCATTGCGGAATGAAGTTCAATACCAAGCGATGAATACTAAACACCGTATCATTCCCCCTGGTTCTACGTTGGGTGTCTTCGGCGGAGGGCAACTCGGTCGCATGTTCACCCAAGCTGCGCAGCGATTGGGGTATCGGGTCGTCGTATTTTCCAACGAACCCGACAGTCCTGCGACTCAGGTTGCCAACGAAACCGTGATCGGCGACTACTTGGACCCGATTGCTGTCCGATTGTTCGCAGAAAAGGTTGAGGTGATCACGCTTGAGTTCGAGAATATCGCGTTGGAAGCGGTCGCACGAGCGGAAGAAGTCACGTTGGTGCGGCCCGGGTATAACGTTCTTGCGATCGCTCAGCACCGGATCAAGGAAAAACGAACGTTACAGCAGTTGGGTTTCCCGGTGACTCCATTTTACGAGGTTCGCTCGATGGACGATGCCTCGAAAGCTGGCGATGAGTTGGGTTGGCCGATGGTACTGAAGACAACCAACTGGGGATACGATGGAAAAGGCCAGGCGAAAGTTTCCAATTTGGCAGAGGCAAAAAATGCCATCGAGTTGCTTGGGCCGGAGCCTTTGATCGCGGAGCAGTGGATTCGTTATCAAGTCGAAGTTTCGGTAATTGTGGCCAGAACCGCTACCGGCGAAAAGGCGGTCTACCCTATGTTCACCAATTCGCATTCCAATCATATTTTGGATGTCACCACATGCCCTGCGTCTTCAGAATTGGCCAAGGTTGGTCGTGAAGCCGAATCGATCGCGATGGGGGTTGCTGAGTCGATCGGATTGGAAGGTATTTTGTGTGTCGAGTTTTTTGTCACGGAAGATGGCGGTTTAATGATCAACGAGATTGCTCCGCGCCCTCATAATTCCGGGCACCTGACCATGGAAGCCTGTAGAACAAGCCAGTTCGAACAACAAGTCCGAGCCATTTGCAATCTTCCTCTCGGGGATACATCGCTGATTCAGCCTGCGGCGATGGCGAACCTTTTGGGTGATGTTTGGGGTGACGACGTTCCTTATTTTGAACGGGCACTAAAAGAACCTGCGACCTATCTGCATTTGTATGGAAAACAGTCTGCGCGACCGGGTCGCAAGATGGGGCACATCACCAAGTTAGCCGAGACGGTAGAGCATGCAGCAGACCAGGTGGTCAAGATTCGCGACGCCATTCGCTGCTCCCCTCCAACGCTTTTCTAAGGCTTTGTGATGAATGCCACATGCGGAACATTTTGAATAAGCTCATACTGAAAATTTGGCACGCTCCTTGGCATCTTATCGCACCTGGGGTTTTAGGGTGCCTGATCCCCATGTTGATTGCGAGTTCGCGTTGGCCATCACCTTCCATGCACGATGACTTTGGGAATCTGCTGGTGGCTTCCACCTTGTTGGAAGGCAGGCTGACCAATCCGACACCAAGTGCCTGGGAATCCCTTGAGACGTTTCATGTGGTGATGCAACCCACCTACGCATCCAAGTACCCTATTGGTTTGGGTTTCTTTCTAGCGGTAGGCAAGTTGGTGACAGGATCGTATGCAGCTGGGCTTTGGATCGTTTCGGGATTGGCTTCGGCTTCGGTCGCGTGGATGGTTGCAGGTGCTTTTTCAAAGCGTTGTGCGGCTCTTTCTGGACTCTTCACCGCCTCGCATCCTTATTGGCAAAACGGATGGTCGCAAGAGTACACGAACGGATGGCTTGCCGTACTCGGCATTTCATTGGTGATTGGCGGCTTCTTGAGACTTCATCGATTTGGGAAGAGTGCTAATAACGGCTTCTTGCGTACGCGGATGGCAATTGTCGGTTTAGGAACGGGGGCCGTCTTTGCCTTCTATTCGCGTCCCTTCGAAGGAGGGGTAGTTTGTGTGTTGCTCGGGTTCATGTTCCTTCCTCTGGTCCTTCGAAGAAAACTGCTGGGACAACCCTGGTTCTGGAGGTCGGCATTGCCAGGTATTGTTGTTTTGATTTTGGGCTTGAGCTTTCAATTGATGGTGAATCGAGCCGTCACTGGAACTTGGAAACAACTTCCTTATCAATTGCACGAGACTCAGTATGGGGTTGCACCGGTTTTGATTTGGCAGGCTCCTCATGAACCAACGCTCGGACATCGATTTACTGAACAAGCTCAATTTCACCGCGGCTGGTCGATGGACGCCTACAACAAGGCAGCTTCTTGGAGCGGATATGCGAACACGCTCCGCGTTCGAGTTATGTCGCTCAAGAATCATTGGGGGAATGGGTTGCTACTCACCTCGCTTTTTGCTTTGTTTCTTTCCAAGCCAAGACGCTTGATTTGGGGATTTGCGGCGGTGGCGATTCTATCATTGCTTGTCATCAACTGCATTCCATGGACGATCCCGCAGTATGTATCACCCATTATCCCGATCGCAATTTTGTTGAGCTGCTTCGGCTTGAAGCGAATTCAACGGTATTGGCTTCGCTTGGTCACACTAAAAGCGAATCGATCTCTTGCAACTTGGATGATCGGACTTGTCCTGATTGGGTGGAATGTTGCCTTGACCGCCAGCATCGCATGGGATCGTATGTCCCGATCTTCGGGATGGGAAGAAACTTGGGCAGAGCGTCGGGTACAAATCGCAGAACAATTGTCAGAAATACCAGGCCCGGATCTTGTCCTGGTTCGTTATCAAAAAGAGCACGACATTGTCAACCAGGAATGGGTTTTCAACGAGGCAAATGTAGATACCACCCAGGTTCTGTGGGCGCGAGGCGATGGAGGTCCACTCGATCAAAACTTGCGAAGGGCCTACCCCGACCGCAAAATTTGGCGACTGGAATTTTTGCCCAGCGGAAGAGAAACACTCCAAGAATTAACCGATGGATTTTGATTTTCTGCTACAATCTGGGAAATTCGAACAGGAGTTTCAGGCAGTGACTTGGGGCTATGGTTCGCTTGAGTGTTTACACATCTAGTTTTGTATCCCGTAAAAGGATTGTTCGACATGTTGAGAATGTTTGCAAGTGCTCTGTGTTTGCTGGTTGTGATGGCAGTTCCCTCCATGGGACAAACTCTGAAATCGGACAAAGAAAAGTCCAAAGTTGATTTCACCGGAAAGAAGCCTGATGGCAAGCACGTCGGTGGATTCAAGGACGTAACCGCTGTAGCCAAAGTTGATTTGGAAGCACCCGAAAAAGGTTCGCTTACCATTGAAATCAAAACCGATAGCCTTTGGTCAGACGATGAAAAGTTGACTGGCCACCTCAAAAACCCAGATTTCTTCGACGTGAAGAAGTACCCAGCGATCAAGTTTGAGTCCACCAAGATCAACATGAACGGCGAAACCGGCGAAATCATCGGCAAGCTGACCATGCTGGACAAGACAGTGGAAGTCAAGGTTCCAGTCAAGGGCGAACTATCCGATGACCTGCTAATCGTCATCGCAGACTTCAAAATCGATCGTACCAAGTGGGGAATGAACTACGGCAAGGGCAAGATCAACGACGAAGTCGAAATCAAAGTCGAACTCGCGTTCCCACGCAGTTAATCGAATGACATTTCCTGATTTTTGCTTACCCAGTTCGATGGCAGATGCGATGGATGGTCGCATCGCATTTGCCTTGCAACTTGCGGCTGCCGCGAGTCGTGAAACACTGAAGTATTTTCGCACCAACGAATTCCAAGTGGAAAGAAAGAGCGACCGTTCGCCGGTCACTTTAGCGGATAAGCAAGCCGAACAAATCGTGCGAGGGTTGATTCAGACCCAATTCCCGAACGATGCCATTTTGGGCGAAGAGTTTGGGATGATTGACGGCTCTTCGGGCTACGAATGGATTGTTGATCCCATCGATGGTACCAAGAGTTTCATTTCTGGCGTACCTCTGTACTCGACTTTGGTTGGCATGACGTTTCAGGGGCAGCCCACCATTGGTGTGATTGCCATTCCCGCGCTTTGTGAATTGGTAATTGCAGCCAAAGGTTTAGGAGCTTGGTATGGCTCACGCAAATGGGATTCGAAAACGGCCCTCGCTATTCCGCTCGAGCGAACCTGGGTCTCAAAGCAATCGCAGTTGAGCGATGGTCTTTTGGTGACCTCGCAAGCGGATAATTTTCAGCGCCGCAACGCTCAAAGCGGATATGCGCAGCTGGAGTCTGAGGCATACGTAACGCGAACCTGGGGCGATGGCTATGGTTACTTGCTGGTTGCGACTGGCCGCGCGGAAGCCATGGTTGATCCGATTGTAAATCCCTGGGATGTTGCGGCGGTTGCTCCTGTGATTCAAGAAGCGGGCGGAACGTTTTCCTCTTGGGCTGGCGATTTTGATATTCGCGCTGGCCACTGTTTGGGTACGAACGGCCTAGTGCATCACTCGGTCCTAGAACGCTTAAAGCCGTTCGCCTAGAAGCCTTGCCCCATCAGTAAATCACCATCATTCATGGGATTTCTCTTTGGGTGAATATTCTCCAGGGCGGCTGTTGCGAGAAAGTACTGGCTGGCTAATTGCGATAGCATTGATAAACAATGACGCGTTGGCCAGGCTGCAAAAATGGTGCGAGCTGGCTTGGTTGAGTTAGACGAATCTCCATCCGGGATTCGTTCTCGAAAACTCCAACGAGCTCGCCTGGAACTTGTTCTGTCATCGTCCCCAATTGAACGTCCACCCAAACTTGCAGTGACTGGTTCTTCTTTAGAATGGAACGTGCCTGGACGAGGGATATGGGCTTGGAAGTAACAGAATCTGGTTCCTCTGGTTGATCTATCAAATCGGCGTACTTCAACGAATGGCTAAAAATTGTTTTTGCAGTGATACCGGGGCGTTCCCCTACGTGCCAGTTCTTGGGGATTTGCTCTCCGTACCAAATGATCGCTCTATCAGCGTCAACGAGTATTTCGGGTACACCGTCCAAAATCGCATGCATCAATGTTGATAGGCTTACATCCTCCTTTTGATATTCTTGAAGCGCTTGCAAACTAATCCAAGTCAATGGTTTCGAAACGATAGTACGAAGCTCTTTAGGAAGCATGGCCTCACGGCCCCGTGAATGCGAGCTAACTTGAAGTCCATATCGTGCGTTACCGATGGAAACGATCCATGAGCGTTCGTTTTCGCGAACAACGCCAGTGTTTAGCTTTGAGATCGAGGGTCGGTCGCTGGATAGTGTTTCCAAACGCGATAAGATAGAACGTTCGTCCATGGGAAAGCTGGAGACAGCCGCATCGAGCCGGAGCTGGGCGAATTCATTTCCGAAGGTGCTAACTGAAATGCCGGATGGTGAAACGGCGAACTTTTCGTAAAGCTGCTTCATGGTTTCTGGCTTATTCTGAAGCCATTTTCGAGTCTGCGCCGCTGCCAGCCAGTCCCCAACCGAATTGGAGCTTGAGTTTCCTAGGAGTTGGCGAAGTGATTCGAACTGGTTGCTTACTAGCAAATAATTGGCTTTCGGCACGACCAATTGTTTCGCCTCTGGAAGTTGTTCAACTTTCTCGCCCACTTCATTCAGTTAGCCCGCCAGCAGAGCCGTATTGACCCAATCGATGGTTTCGCTCGTATTGAAATTGCGATCGACGTTGAGCCCATCCAGTTCCATCACTTTTCCATACATCGCAGCAGCTTGTTTCCATTGCTGGTTTGATGACGAGATTGACGCTTTCGCTCGAAAGATTTCCCGATTCAGCTTGTCACTTTTCGTCTCAGACTTCTCCGCAATCTCAACGAGCTTGGTAGTGGATTCAGTATCCTTGAGCGATTTTGCAGAACGAAAAGCCTCCAGCAAGAGGCGCTCTAAGTCAGGCTCGTCGAGCGTTGGAACTAGTTCAAGCTTTCCTCGTTGCACCAACTGAGCACCGCGAAGTGAGGCGATTGTATCGGTTTTCCATTTGCTCGACTCATCGTTTTGGCTCCGTAAAGAATCCGAGGCGAGCCGGAGCAGTTCATCGGACTTCTTATAGTCTTCTGACATGGAGGCTAAAGCTGCTTCCATTTTAAAACTTTGCCAGCGTTGTGCTGGCAATCCATCTTCTTGCAGCATTTTGATCATCGAAGGCAAAAGGTCTGCGTCTTGACAGTCGATAGTCCAATACACGATCGATCGAACCATTTCTTCGTCGCTCATCCAGCGTTCCAAAGCAGGAATGGCTTGCCCTTGTTGTACCATGGTCTCTGCCATGAATAATTTTATGCGAGTCAACCACTCGGGTCCAGGCTCGCCCGCCGTTTCCTTGCTGGCATCGCTCATTTCACCGGCCGCCATTTCGGAAACCGAGTCTCTTGGTTTCTCCATTTCTTGGAGACAGAATTCAAAGTGAGCTAAGGCAGCTTGTGGATCAGAAAACTGTTTTCCCCAACCGAGTAATGCCTGAACCTGGGGCTCGTTGGAAGCATCCGCGGAAACTCGTTCAAGTGCACTTACCAACTTTTGTCGGTCGAACCAGAGTTCGTCATAAGCCAGCGTGTTAGATATTTTCGTTAGGTAGGACTTTCGAGTCTTCTCATGATTGATGACTAGGTCAAATTGATTTCGAATTTCGCATTCGGTTTCGAACCAAGACCTCGCCTTCTCACGAATGGATTCAGAATCGGAATCTGTCAAGAGAGCCAAGGCGATGGCCAGCTTTTTGTCATTGGTATTGGAGATGGAATCGTTTTGGGACTTGGCGCTTGATTCGCTCTCCTCCACCGTCTCTTCAAACTCGTGCAATTGTAGATAAGCAATAAGATCTTGGGTGACCCAGGGTTCGGTCTGAAGTTGGGTGAGCAAATCTTTGGTAAAGCGTTGTGACCAAGACATTCTTTCAACCAGATCCAACAGAATCTCTTGAGACGGATCAAGGCTGGCAGCGGCTTCTAGAACCTCGATCTCTTTACCCATGGGTACCGTGCGAATAACATTGCTTGTCCATATGTAGTTTTTCGGAAAGAATCGCCATGCTCGAAAGGAGCTTTCAAATGCTTCTGTTAACTGCCCTTTGGAAAGGAGCAATTCCGAGGTTCGAGAGGCCATATTCGGATGCGCCGGCGATTGTCGGATGGCCTCTTTCAGAGCATGATCTGCTTCGTCGTCTTTTCCCAGTGCACGATAGGATTCGTAAATGGTTTGCCACACTCCCCAAGATGCATCTTTGTCCGAGATTGAATTCAAGCATCGCAAGGCATCAGTGTGACGGTCTAGCTCTTGATAGGACCAAGCGGTCCGAAGAAGTGTCACGTGGCGATCGCGGGGCAGTACCTTGATTGCCTCGGCTTCGCGAATTTCGCGAAGAGCAGCATTGCGATCTTCCGACTTGGAAACAGCGGAGGCAAGTTTCGCGCACACCAAATCATATCCCTCGACATTTGGCAAATCGATATTCTCGAAGTAATTTGCGTATTCATCGGATGCTCGTCGGCCGTACTCCATTCTTTGCCAATCGTAGATCGTCCACTTCGCATCCTCTAGAATTAAGAACCATTGAATCGAAAGCGAATCCCCCGTATACGATTGAAAAAGCAAGTCCGCTCGAGCGAATCGGCCGTTTCGCTGAACATCGAGAACAATCCCAGTACCTTCTGTTTCAGGCGATGGGTCTGCTTGGCTAAAGAGCTGTTCTATCAACAACGAGTTTAGCCAATTTTTTTTCCGGGGGTTCAAACGTTGATTGACCGCCGTCCAAAATACACGTTTGTTGAGCGAAGGAGCCTCCCCAAGGTTTGATTTTGCCACAGTCTCTTCCACCCAACTTCGAACGTCATCCAGCAGCGGTACGTCATCGGCAGAAGTGGCGTTGTTCGTCGTATGGGATTCCGTTGCGCTTTCCAAGGGCACTGCGAACGTTCCAGGGGGTGAGTTGGTTGAAAGTTCTTTCGTCTTTTTGGAAAGGGATGCGTTGAATCGGACTGCGTCCTCTCGGAACCCACCGCTACGGACGGGTAGGTCAGCGACGTTGTTTCTATTCGCTGCAAAATAAACAAGGGCGACGACACCCCCACACATCAATAGTCCCAAGAAACCAAAGAATGCAAGGACCGCAAAAATCCCCTTGGTTGACCGATCCACGCTTTTCTTTGCATGCATTGGATCGTTTTGGATAGAAAACAGATGACTGCCATTCGAAGACATAGATGGTTCTCTTGCATGCAGATTCGTGGGCTTCCGAACAGTCTGATCTCGTCCGCGATTGTAGCTTGGTTGAAAATCACACGCAATCCGACGCGTTGACTCACTCGATCCTTTTTGGCAGCCTTTCCCGATCAAGTCTGAATTTTAGTTGAGCCTGTGCATGAATTGGTACTTTGGTACCTCAAAAATCGCAACAAGATCCTCTTGAAACGGCATCTTGATTTGTCGCGATTCAGAAGGAGACGATACAATGGCTTGCAGGAGCTGCCCAAGTGGGTTCGTCACGGAACATCAAGATAAAAATTGACATCAATGAATATGGATCGGTTTCTTGCCTTTGATTTAGATAGCCCATTTAAGCCTGCTGGAGACCAACCCCAGGCGATTACAGAATTGGTGCGAGGTTTGCGGAGCGGCAAGAAGCATCAGGTTCTGATGGGGGTCACTGGTTCTGGCAAAACGTTCACGATGGCAAACGTGATTCAAGCAGTTCAAAAGCCGACTTTGATCTTAAGTCATAACAAGACATTGGCGGCACAGCTTTATGCCGAGTTCAAGGAGTTCTTTCCTAGGAACGCTGTCCACTACTTCGTCAGCTACTACGACTATTACCAGCCCGAGGCTTACATTCCTCAGCGGGATATCTACATCGAAAAAGACGCGTCGATCAACGAGGAGATCGACCGATTGCGATTGGCATCGACCAGTTCTCTTGTCAGTCGTCCGGATTGCATTATCGTCGCGAGTGTCTCTTGCATTTATGGCTTAGGTTCACCCGAGGAGTATAAACGGATGGTGGTTCCCATTCGGGTTGGCGAAACGGTGAACCGCGAAGACATGATTCTGCGTTTGATCGACATTCAATACGAACGCAACGACATTGCTTTCGAGCGGTCCAAATTCCGGATACGCGGCGACACCATGGAACTGTGGCCGTCCTACGAAGAGTTTGCGTATCGAATCGAATCGTGGGGGGACGAGATCGAGCAGATTTCGATTATCAATCCCGTCAGCGGCGAAGTCGTATCGAGACTTAATGAGGTTTACATCTATCCAGCCAAGCACTTTGTTACGTCCGAGGACAAGATTTCCAAGGCGGTCAAGGTCATCAAGCAAGAGCTAGAATCGCAGCTCGAGAAATTCAAAAACGAAGGGAAATTGCTTGAAGCTCAGCGTCTCAGTGCGAGAACTCGATTCGATCTTGAAATGCTTCAGCAAGTGGGGCACTGCCCAGGAATTGAGAACTACTCTCGTCCGTTATCCGGCAAGGAACCTGGTTCTGCCCCTGACACGCTCTACGATTTCTTCGACAAGGACTTTCTTCTACTCGTGGATGAATCGCACGTTACCATCCCGCAAGTTCGAGCCATGTACGCTGGTGACCGAAGTCGAAAGACAACGCTGGTGGATCATGGATTTCGACTGCCTTGCGCACTGGACAACCGACCGTTGCAGTTTGAGGAGTGGGAACAGAAGATCAACCAAGTGATCTTTGTTTCAGCAACTCCGAACCATTACGAGATGGAGAAAACGGAAGGGGAAGTTGTCGAACAAATCATTCGCCCCACTGGATTGCTTGATCCGGTTGTCGAAGTGGTTCCGGCACGTGGTCAGGTGATGCACTTGCTGAACGAGATTCGCCAACGAATTGCAATGGGAGATCGGACGCTTGTAACCGCATTAACAAAACGTTTAGCTGAAGATCTCGCTAATTTCTTCACCGAGAATGACCTAAAGTGCCGCTGGCTCCATAGTGAGCTTGATGCATTCGAGCGTGTAGACCTACTTCGCGAATTGCGGGAAGGGCGATGCGATGTGTTGGTCGGTGTCAACTTGCTTCGAGAGGGTCTTGATTTGCCTGAAGTTTCTCTGGTTGCAATCTTGGACGCCGATAAGGAAGGCTTCCTGAGAAGCGAAACCTCTTTGATTCAAACCATTGGACGGGCCGCCCGGAACTCCAATTCGAAAGTCATCTTGTACGCCGATAAGATAACCAACTCGATGCAGACCGCCATTGAAGAGACTCATCGAAGACGAAAGATCCAGGAGGCTTACAATCTTGAACATGGGATCACGCCGGAGACGGTGCGAAAGTCGGTCACGGCTAGTATTCACCAAGCCGCGGAGAATCGAAAGCGTGCGAGAGACGTCGTTCGCCGAGACGGGAAATCGGAAAAGGTCACGCCAGAGTATCTTAAGACCCTTGAAGAAGAGATGCTTGCTGCGGCTGAGGGCTTGGAGTTTGAACGAGCTGCCGCGCTCCGCGATAAAATTCTCAGGATGCGAGATCGCATCGGAGAATCCATGGAGGACGATCTACCCGATGAACGGATGGTCGGTGGCAAACAACGGAAGCGAACCAGCAAGAGCGGCAGCGGGAAAGGCTCACGCGTCCCGCGACCAAAGTCTGAATAGTCTGAATAGAACGCCAGTTCACGGTAGCCGGTGCACCAAAGCCGGCGGGTTGCTAGCGTCTAGAATCGCGGTCTCCGGCGGCATGGGTGACCACGGCTATTCGATGAAAACTATTCGTTGAAAACTCGGCCCTGAAAATACCCCGGCCCGTTAGCAATGAGGCGGACACTGCTCCCGGGCCGATGGGGTAATCTGCGGTCGGCGGACCGACGCAAATATCCTTGAAGTTTCAATTAGGGATGTTTCAATTAGGTCGTTCTTGCAATACCTGATGGGCATCGTGAGCACGGAGGGGAATGGTGAAGTTGCATTCCCCTCCGCACGTCCCGACGTTGGGTAGAACAAAAAGCGTGCTGAATAACTCAGCAGGCTTCCGATAAATATCCATCTAGAGCAATCGTTGTGCCAAAACCAGGATACGCAGTCTCCTGTAAAATCCTCACATGACAAAGGCCAGCAATTCGTTAAGCTATTTGAAGAACGGAAGATCGAAGTTGAGAGTCTTCCTTTTCACGTAGAAAGCAAAATGCCTAATGTTAGGGCACAACGAACCTTGTCCTTTGCAAATCTGTCCAATCTCAACATTCCCATATTCGTAATCTTTACCGCTCCCAAAAGTAATCCAAAGCATGACGAACTCCTCTCCATTGCCACCCAAGACGCCTGAACATCCGAACGTCGAAGCAAGCGGGACACGCCAAATTAGGATTTTCGACACCACACTTCGCGATGGCGAGCAATCCCCGGGCGGCAGTATGAACCTGTCGGAGAAGCTCAAGGTGGCTCAGGCATTGGCGGATTTGGGGGTCGATGTGATGGAGGCGGGGTTCCCCATCGCATCGCCTGGAGATTTTGAGGCCGTGCGTGAAATTTCAGCGACCATCCGGGGACCTATCATTTGTGGTTTAGCACGCTGCAACGACGGGGATATCGATCGAGCTTGGGAGGCACTCCAGAAGGCTCAGAATGCACGTATTCACGTTTTTCTTGCAACCAGCGCCATCCACCGCGAATTCAAGTTGCGAATGACTCAGGACGAGATCATCGCCCGCGCCGTCCGAGGTGTGGAAAGAGCGGTTGCTTTGTGCGACGACGTGGAATTTTCCGCAGAAGATGCAGCCCGGACTGAGATCGATTTCTTGTGCCGCGTGGTCGAAGCCGCTATACGAGCCGGTGCTACTACTATCAATGTTCCTGATACGGTCGGATATACAACGCCGGGTGAAATGTATGCTCGTTTTGAGGCACTTCGAAACCGAGTGCCCAATATCGACAAGGCCATTCTCAGCTGCCATTGCCACGATGACCTGGGAATGGCTGTGGCCAATTCTCTAGCTGCCGTGCAGGCTGGTGCTAATCAAATCGAGTGCACCATCAATGGGATTGGCGAACGAGCCGGAAATTGCTCGTTAGAGGAAGTGGTCATGGCGTTGCGAACTAGACATGATCTCTTCAATACCAAAACCAATATCGTTACGGAACGGCTGGTTCCAATCAGCCGATTGCTGTGCAAAATCACCGGTCTGGATATCCAGCGCAACAAAGCGGTCGTCGGTCGAAATGCCTTTGCACACGAATCGGGAATTCACCAGGATGGAATGCTCAAGGATCGTAGCACCTACGAAATTATGCGTCCTGAGGATGTTGGCTTTTCCAAAACCGACCTCGTACTGGGCAAACACAGCGGCCGTGCAGCGCTCGCCGATCGCGCACGCGAATTGGGATACCAATTAACCGGAGAGCAGTTGCAGACCGTTTTTGATCAATTCAAAATTCTGGCCGATAAGAAAAAAGAAATCTATGACGGGGATATCGTCGCGTTGATCCAGCAACAAATCAGCGGACCATCTCAGCGGGTTTGGTCTTTGAACTCGTTCATGGTTACCAGCGGAACTTCGCGGATCCCAAGCGTTGAGCTGACACTTCAACATGGCGACGAACAGTTTACCGAAAAGGTCGAACAAGGAGACGGGCCTATCGATGCTGCTTTCTGGGCCGTGGAAAAGATTACTGGCGTTAAAGTTGTCTGCAAAGACTTCCGAGTGCGGAGTGCAACCATTGGCCGGGACGCCTTAGGGGAAGTCACGATCGAGGTAGAACACGAGGGGCAATCGTATCGCGGGATGGGAACGTCTACCGACTCGGTCGAATCCACGATCCTAGCCATGCTTAACGCCGTCAATCGAATCATTACCGAAAAAAGCATCCGCTCCCAAACACGAGTTACCCCACAGGATATGTAATGAGTGGGCACTTTTTGCTGTGGTGATCATTTGCGGTGGTGATCATGCGAGAACTCGGTACAAAGTGTACCGAAGTTCTTTCATCTAGGCTCTGATTCTGTCGACTCCGAGCCAACCGCCGCCACACAGCCTTGTCTTTTTCGTTTATGGTCTCAATCGATGACATTCAGTGGCTAGGGTCCATTCAAGCTCGGCAGTTTTGGGATTCTATTTCAACGCAGCCGGCGAACCAGACTTCCGCTGTTCTGAACCGTGCTCGCCAACTCTTTACACCGGCACAAGCGTCGCTAATCGCGACGCAGTTCGAACTGCTTTCGGTAGCGAAAAAGAAGGTTCTGGAACCAACCCATTGGTTCTGGACCCGTCTGCTTCTCGAGCAAGCCAGCGATGAGCTAACTGCCAACGAAACGGCTGCCGATTTCCCAAGCAATTCTCATGTCCATGATATCTGTTGCGGAGCGGGTTCGGACGCGATTGCTTTGGCATCGCGGAATTTGAATGTGACCGCATACGATCGATGCGCGATTGCGTGTGAGTTGACGCGTCAGAATGCGGAATCCAACGGCAAACAAATCAAAGTAGTTGAAACTTCGGCGGAGGACATTCTGGTCCCCACGAACGACTTCATCAATATCGATCCAGATCGACGCGCGGAGGGACGCAGAATCACCAACTTGGATCGACTTGCCCCTTCCGCTGAAACCATTCTGTCGCTTGTCGCTCGGGCCCGTGGCTTCTCGCTCAAGCTGTCTCCGGGACTCAGAATCGACCGAACCGATTCGGGCGAAGTCATTCTAGCCCCCGAATCCATACGGTATCTGTCCAAAGATGGTGCCGTTAAACAGCAACGCTGGTATTGGGGTATCGATCGATGGCCCAAAGACTCGGTTGCTGTCAGTACGCATTCTAAGTCCTCGAATTACGCGTGGGCTCACGAAGTCTTCGATCGCGATCCAATCTCCAGCGAACGGAATCCAAGCTTGATCGATCGATGCTCGGATTATGTTGCCGATTACGATCCCGCAATTCGAGCGGCCGAAAAAGGAGCCGAGTTTGCGAGTCGCTACCAATGGAACATCATCGATTCGAAAAGCGGATACCTGACCGCAAGTCAACCAACTCCTCATCCCATGGTTCGTTGGTTTCGTTTGCTTCAGGATATTCCGATGGACCGCAAGCAGATTAAAGCGATGGCGAAATCATTGCTTCCCAAGGCTTGGGAGCTAAAAAGTCGAGGTGTCGATGTCGATCTCGACCAAATGCGAAAGTACTTGCCAACAGGTTCCCAAAGCGGCGGCACTCTAACCATTTTGTTGACACGTGTTGGCGGTCGGCATCGAGCCTTGTTTTGCTCGGAAGTGGCTTCGTAGGGATCCCGCTTTTGATTGAATACGATTCACATTTCGTTCGTCGCTGAACGCAGAGACGTGCGCATAAAAAAACCCTCGAGGTTTGATCCTCGAGGGTTGTGTTGTTAACGTACCAAAGCAAGGGTTAGTTGCCGGAAGGAGGCGTCTGAATGAGCAACCCTTCGCTTCCCAACCCGCCCTTAAGCTCAACTTGTGGCTTGTCGGACTTGGTTGGTTGCTGTTGTTGCGATTGTTCCTTTTCCTTTTCAGCTTCTGCTTGATGCTGTTCTTCGGACCAATCGACTCGCTTGCGGGACAAGCCAATCTTGCGCTCGTCGCTGTCGACTCGCAGCACCTTGACTTCGATTTCGTCGCCAACCTTGACGATATCTTCTGGGTTTTCCACTTTGTGTTCAGCCAGTTCCGAGATATGCAACAAGCCTTCTAGCGAATCCTCAAGTCCGACGAAGACGCCGAAGTTGGTGATCTTGGTGACCTTACCGCTAACCAATTGACCCGGTTGGTACTTGGCTGGGATAGTGGTATTCCATGGATCATCATCCAGTTGCTTGAGTCCAAGAGCAATTCGGCGACGAGTTTGATCGACGCTTAGCACTCGGCAATGAACTTGCTGACCCTTGGTGAGCAATTCGCTTGGGTGACTGATCTTGCGAGTCCAAGACATGTCGGAGACGTGTAGAAGACCATCGATTCCCTCTTCCAGTTCGATAAATGCACCGTAGTTGGTGAGATTGCGAACCTTGCCAGTAACCTGTGCGTTCTCGGGGTACTTCTCCAGAACCACATCCCATGGGTTGGATTGGGTTTGCTTGATACCCAAGGACAGTTGTTGACCTTGAGCGTCGACACCCAGAATCTTGACGTCGATCTTGTCCCCGATTTGAACCATTTCGCTTGGATGGTTGATGCGTCGGGTCCAAGACATTTCGCTGATGTGAACAAGGCCTTCGATACCTGGTTCCAGCTTTACGAACGCACCGTAGCTCATCACATTGACCACTTCGCCCGGTACAGTCGTTCCGACTGGGTACTTCTCGGCGATGTTGGTCCATGGGTTGTTTTGCTTTTGCTTGAGTCCCAAAGCGATCTTTTGCTTTTCGCGATCGATTTGAAGAATCTTGACTTCGATCTCTTGATCGATCGAAACCATTTCGGTTGGGTGACCGATTCGTTCCCAGCTCATGTCGGTGATGTGCAGCAATCCATCGATGCCCCCCAGATCCACGAACGCACCGAAGTCGGCGATGTTCTTGACAACACCCTTTCGGACTTGGCCAATTTCGAGTTCGGCCATCAAATGCTCGCGATCTTCTTCGCGTTGCTTTTCGATGAGCGATCGGCGGCTGACCACGATATTGCGTCGTGTTTCGTCGATCTTCAAGACTTCGCACTGGACCACTCGTCCGATGTAATCCCCAATATCGTTTGGACGACGAATATCTACTTGGCTAGCAGGCAAGAACACAGGGACGCCGATATCGACCAGCAAACCACCCTTGATCTTTCGAGTGACGGTGCCGGTGACCACTTGGCCTTCTTGAACCGACAACATCATTTCCTCCCACTGGAGGATCTTCTCGGCCTTGCGCTTGCTCAAGCTGATCATGGCACGGACGTCTTCGGGCGCGCCGTGCTGATCTTCAACTTCTTCGATCAGAACCTTGACCATTTGCCCGACTTCGGGCTGTGGTTCGTTCTCGTCCCATTCATTCTTATGAATCGCACCTTCGCTCTTGAATCCAACGTCCACGACGACGAATTCGTCATTGATTTCGACAATCTTACCTTCGACGATTTGGTTGACGTCAAACTGCTTGTTGGCATCGAGCAAAGATTCATCAAACATCGATTCGGCGGCGTCGCCAAACATCAGTTCGAGTTCCTGCTCCAGAATATCGTCCTCGAGGGAGCGAATAAGGGTACGGTTAACCATGCGTAGAAGTCCTTGGGGATGCTAGCGTTTCGGATCGGCTAGACGCATGAGAAAGAGAAGATAACCGACTTAAAGATCGATTTACGTGATTCCTTCTACGCGATAAAGTTTGTATCCGACCTGGGACGCAGCGTGAAAATTAGAGTTGTGGATTGACTCGAGTGGTTTAGCAACATCGCTAAATCCTACCTAACTCGCGTAATCTTGGGCCTCGGAGTGTATCAGTATTCTCGATTCACGGCAACAGCGTCTAGACTTCCTTCGCCACTAATTAAGACACTTGTAAGGCTCCTTTTATGACCCATTCCGCTCCCATTCGTTATGCAATTGGCGGCGACCACGCAGGATTTTTGCTCAAGAATGAAGTCTTTCAGCTTTTGCAGTCGCAGTCGGTCAGCGTGATCGACTGTGGCACTCATTCTGCCGAGTCGTGCGATTTTCCTGACTTTGCGGAAATGGTCGCCAGGATGATCCTGTCCAAGCAAGTGGAGCGCGGGATTTTGGTCTGTGGGTCAGGAGTTGGAGTGAGCGTTGCCGCCAACAAGTTCCCTGGGATTCGCGCCAGTCTTTGCCACGACACTTACTCCGCCCGGCAGGGGGTCGAGCATGACGACATGAACGTCCTGTGCATCGGCGCCCGAGTGATCGGCCCGGAGCATGCTTTCGAGGTGGTTCGGGCGTTTCTGGGCGCCAGGTACAGCCCTTCCCCCCGCCACGCCGCTCGGCTTGCTAAGATCGTCGACATCGAACGCAGAGTTTTGGCGGGCGAGTTTTCGAATCGCTAACACCAAAGCTAGCATCGACAATGGCAAAACCAACAGCCATAGCAACATCGGACCTGCACGCAAACTAGCAGCAATCGATGCAATGATGGTCGCGGTAACATACCCCAGCGACTGAGCCAATGTCATGGAGGCGACCCCCATGACGCTCGAATTGATTCGATGAGCGTGCTCGTTGGTTGAAATCTGGAACGGACAATTGAGCGCCAGTGCCAGCCCAAACAAGCCTAGCGGAGCAAAACCGAGCGTCGCCAAAATGCATCCCGAGAATAGCAGAAGCCATCCCAGCGGGCCCACAAAAAGCAGCTTCGCTTTTAACGCTGGGAAAAAGGGCATCACCAAAAGTAAGATGATTTCGATCGCTACGGCGGCGGAAAAGACAAAGTAGCCTAAGTACCCAAAAGTTTTGGTCACGAATTCGTGAGCGTATAGCCCGTACGACATTTCGCAAATGGCTACCAACCACACAATCGTTAGCAATTCTATCCAGTCGCCTCTTGGGTTCGACGGTTTCTGAGATTCGCTAAATCGAGGGCCGATTTGGGCCATTCGTTGTGAGTCCGGTCCATTCTCCGGCTCTTCCAAAGGCCCTTTCCAATGGTTTTGTGGCTGAGCGACCAACTTGCTTGCGTCTGTGCTGGCTTGGTGTGAATCTACCGCTCGCAGACCCAGCCAGGCAGCTAAGGCCAAAATTGCATGGCCAACGCTGATTGCCGACCCAATAAACAAATGCCATCGAGCGATCTCGTCATCGGTTCTTCCGATGGCCCCCATCAACATGACGGCAACCATGTAGCCTGCCGAACCAGCCGCTCTTACGGTGTAGGCGTAGTCACCCATGGTTGAAACACCGATGTGGTTCAGCAAAGTCATGACGCTTGATTGGACGCAACCCAGCATCAACAAGCAGATCGCAACATCCACAAGCGGACCGACCACAAAGTCTCCTGATTCTGCTTGGTTCATCCGCCATCCTAACAGCAGCTGCAGAACAGCGAGAGCCAATGACGTACAAAACAGCATTAACCGGGGCGAACGAGTCCAACCGTGCCGTTCCGCGAAGCGAAACATAAAATACGTAAGGCAAGAGGCTACTGGAATGATGCTCGCAACCAAACTGGCGGTCGTCGGTGTTAGAACACTTCGCAGGTGAGTTTGCAGTGGAAAAGAGCTAAATCCAAGAGCTAGAAAATGAACGAAATAGGTGGCACCAGAGAAGAGTGCAGCTGAGCTGATTCGTTCCGTCGATTGAGAACTGGGAGTCAAGATTTGTTCCTGAAAGATTGGCTGATTGCATCACGTCCATGTGAGCGCCATATTGACTCAAAAAACGCTGGAAGTCCATACGCAAAATTCTACGGTTCATGAACAGCAACGCATGGATACCCGAAGTGCAAGGTCTAAGCCCGAAGTGCAAGGTCTAAGCCCGAAGTGCAGGGTCTAAGCCCGGAGGTCAGGGTCTAAGCCCGGAGGGCAAGGTCTAAGCCCGAAGTGCAAGGTCTACGCCCGAAGTGCAAGGTCTACGCCCGAAGTGCAAGGTCTACGCCCGAAGTGCAAGGTCTACGCCCGGAGGGCAGGGTCTAAGCCCGGAGGGCGGCATTTCCCTGCCGGTGGTGTCAACCACCGGATTCGAGCCCAGTGAGTATTAAAGCCCGGAGGGCGACACATCGGGCTCTGAACAGACTGGCTGATGTGTCGCCCTCCGGGCTTAGATCCTTGCGCGATAATCCATCCGGTGGTTGACACCACCGGCAGGGAAATGCCGCCCGCTGGGCTTAAAACCGCACAGCCTCGAAGAGGGTGAGTCCAGCTTGGGTTATGCATCTAACCTCCTAGTATGCTTTTCATTCCAGAGGATGGCCGAAGTAAACATTCGCACGGAGTAAACATTTCGCATGTAAGGCAACATGTTAACCCGGAAAGCAAAGCTTTAGCCCGAAGTGCAAGATCTAAGCCCGGAGGGCAAGGTCTAAGCCCGGAGGGCAGGGTCTAAGCCCGGAGGGCGGCATTTCCCTGCCGGTGGTGTAAACCACCGGAATCGAGCCCAGTCAGGATCAAAGCCCGGAGGGCGGCACATCGGACACATCGTACCTCATTCAGATTGACTATTCCCAAAGATACTTCAAGTCATATTCAATCTCGTGATTATCAAGCATCTTGAGGTACTCTTCTTGAAAAGTGCGACGGCGATGATGGACCAACTGACGGTCTATGTAAGTTGCCACGGCATCTGCCTGCGATCGACTTACCGAAAATGCGCCGTAACCATCTTGCCAGTGAAACTTCCGTGTGGCATCCATTTCGTCGTTGATGTGCTTACTGGTACTCGCTTTCAATTGCCTAACAAAATCCGAAACCGCAATCTTGGCTGGGATTCGGACCAACAAATGAGCGTGATCGAAGTATCCTCCGACGCGTAGTGCATCACCTTCTAAGTTGCATGCGGTACCAGCCATATATCGCCAAACTTCGTTTCGGAAGTCGTCATTTCGCAGTAAGGGCTGTCGCTCCTTTGTACTAAAAACAATGTGATAAAGTAGCTGATGATGAGAAGACATGACTTACCTCCTAGTCCGATTTGCAAATAGATTTGTGGCCCGATGGAAATCAGAAACATGGACCATGGTCAGCAAGCATCTTATTCTAAACACAGGCCAAGAGTTTTAATGGAAACAAATGTCGTTCCAAGCATGAGCGATTGACTTCCCTGTTGCAAGAAAAATAGTATGTACCTGAATAATCAAAGCAATTTACCTTTGGGTTGGGATCTTGGATAAAAGTTGAAATCGCGCCCAGGGAAGGAACAATTAAGCCCGAAGGGCAGGATCTTAGCCCGGAGGGCGGCATTTCCCTGCCGGTGGTGTCAACCACCGGATTCGAGCCCAGAGAGTATTAAAGCCCGGAGGGCGACACAGGGGGACACTGAACAGACTGGCTGATGTGTCGCCCTCCGGGCTTAGATCCTTGCGCGATAATCCATCCGGTGGTTGACACCACCGGCAGGGAAATGCCGCCCGCTGGGCTTAAAACCGCACAGCGTCGAAGGGGGTGAGTCCAGCTTGGGTTATGCATCTAACCTCCTAGTATGCTTTTCATTCCAGAGGATGTGCACGAAACACCACAAATGGCCAACGCCATCACTAGGTGAACCTTGCAGGCACATCGAACGAGACGCTTCGAACGCAAAGCTGCCAAAATCAGTGATGCTAGATTGTACGGGAGTGCCAATTGATAAGATTCCTTTTCTTCCGCAGTCAGACAAGTCAAATCAAATCAGACATGGCGATTCATGCCGTAACTGCGTCCAAAGCGACTTGTTACGGCCTACGCAAGGATGCCAATGCAATCTTTCTTTTACCCTGCACTCGAAATTGCTGGATGCACCACCACTATTCGCTAAACAGCTGAGCGTTTAGCAAGATCATCAATGCTCGAACTGCGTCTCGATTCGATACCTCGAAAACCTTCAAGGCGAGTTCTCTTTCGTTCGAACTTGGAAAACGAGCCGACGTTGCTAAGAACGCATGATCCACCATCTTGGGAAACGTCATGCTGCTCTTACCGATTCGCTCAGCAAACCAAGCAACTTGGTCGTATGGCCGTTTGTTTTCCATCAAAAATCTAATCTGAGAATCGGTGTAAATCAGCTTGCTCCATTTGGACGACTCTTGCTTCGCTGCGGTGATCGATGCGGCCGGTTGGGCCAAAGTTGGGTTATTCGAATCATCCTTCCGGCTCGAATCGATCCAACTCGCAAGCAGCGAAGGCGAAGCAGACGCTTGTTGCGTTGAATCACTGGCCTCCAACTTCATCGCGGACGAGGCGGCAAACAGCTTAAGCTGATGCTGAACGTCCGCAACCTGAGAATCGGTAGCCTTCAAGTACCAAGGGGTGTCTACCTTCGGTGATTCCACTCCAAAGGCCGTCGACATCACAAGCCACCGAACTACCGTGCCTAGATCCGTTTGACGCTGTTGCATTTGCTTGGCCAAAAGGTCCCGGAGCTGCACGCGTTCATGAAGCCCCTCTTGGTCCGTCAGTCCCAGTACCGGCACTAATGGCTGACCGAAAATCTCGTCCCAAACGGAATCCACAAGAGACCTTCTGGCTTCCTCGGAAGTCAATAACCAATCCCCCAAAGCTCGAGCCGATTCCGTATCAGAATCACTTCGCGCCACCGTGGGTTTCATGACTTTCATCCGACCATCCGAGTCCTCCACAAAGAGATCCTTTGCCTTGCCAACTTTCAGAACATTTCGGTCCTTGATTCTCTCCGTGGCGAAAGGAGTGAGATTCGCTGAAACATTCCAGAACGATTCGGTTCCTCGATTCGAAACGGTCGACGCCAAAAAGGACTCGAACCCCTTCGAATGGGAATCGCCTTCGTGGCACTGCGAGCAAACCAAGGCATTACTGCCAGTAATACGCATCCATTGTCGCGATGCTGAAACAAAAGCCGCTTGACTTTGCACAATCGAAAGATTGCCCATTGAAGCTTGCAAATCCTCTTCTTTCGACTTGGATTGAGACAACCAATCGGAAAGCAAGTAGGATGCTGGATCTGTACGAAGCAAACCGCCTTCCAACACGGAATCCTCTTTGTTTGCATTCCCATTGCGAGGTCCCACGATCATTTCCCGTTCTAGCTCGCCTGCGAAAGTTCGTTTTGATAGAGCTTGCGACAGCCAAGACACGAACTCCTTTTCGGGTTCGGCGGGTTGCTTGCGTCCGGTGTTGGAGCTTGATCTGCCAAGGTAATGGTTCGCAAGTACAAACGACCACTTCCGAGAAAACTCCTCGCTCGAGATCAATCGATCCACGAAGTCAAGCTTCTTGTTCCCGCCCTTATTGGATCGAAACGCTTCCTTTTCTGCTGCGGTCGGTAAGCGCCCGACAATGGTTTGCGTCGCTCGGTCTAGCCATGCTTCGGTTTTGATTTCGCTTGTTGGCTGAACTCCTACTCGTTCCCACAGATGCTGAAGTTGCCCATCGATGATGGCAATCATTTCCTTGTCTGGAAGGGTCCCCTGAAGAATCGTGGACGGTGATCGCTTTTCGTTGATGGAAATTGAATCGTTTGCTCCGTCAAGGTCATTCGCAAATTCATTTCGCATCGACTCAGCCAACTGGCCATTCGTAGACTCTGTCGCGTTAGAATCTTCCGTCAAATCCTGATTGGCCAATCGAGATGATTGGGCTGTCGTTTCGTTGCGTTCGCTTGTCGGATTGGTCTTTTGGACAGCCATCGCATCGGTTGCTTCCACGGGAACATTGAAGCCGGAACCTTGCTGCGGATCGTTTGCGACTCTTTTGGGCGCAAGAACGGGATACAGCAAAACACCGACAACAGCGGCGGCTAATGCGGCAACCAAGAACGAAGCTCGTCGGATCCAAGCGGACAGATCAGGCTCGACACTATCTTGGCGGTAGGTCACCGCTGCAATCGCAGGCGGGATTACATACTCTTCACGAGGTAAATCGTTCCGTTGATGTTCCTTGAATGCAAGATTGGTAGCCGCGAGGTGTTCTGCTTCCGTAAACAACGACACAGCCGCTAGAGCTTCGTAAGAATGGCTGGCGACGTTGCCTTGGGAAGATTCGTTTAGGCTTTCTAGACGGCTTTGAATTTGCGATTGGAAGTTTGGGCAGTCGTGCTCGCCTAGCAAGTCTTGGAGCAAACACGAAATAATCCTGTCTGCCTCCATGGCGATATCCATCCCAGATTCGACGTCAGCCGATTCCGGGTCGTTTTGATCGAAGTCGTTCCCCTTCAAGTTACTCACGATTTACTTTCCCATCCAAACACTGTTTCAATTGAATTTTAGCTCGTTGCATTAGGTTTTTCGCACCATGTTCTGTGATGCCTAATTCGTTGGCGATCTCTTCTCGGGTGGCGTTGTCCGCGAAACGCATTCTCAAGGACTGTTGTGCTCGCCGCGTTAATCTGCTGAAGCAGTCCGTCAATGCGTCCAGCACGTCTGACCCTTCGCCATCAGCCCCGGACCATCGCATCCATTGCGCGTCTAGCAGTTCCATTTCCCCTGTAATCGTCACCTTCTGCTGTCTCCGTCGGTAGGAGATCAGCAAGTGGAAAGCGACACGCCGCAGGTAGCTCATGGTTGCGGCCGGGTTGACCTGCACAAAAGGTCTTCTCAGAACGGCAACGAAAGTCTCTTGGGTAAGATCGTCGGCCAGCGAGTGATCGCAGCCGATCGATCTAAGATATCTCCATATCCCAGCCTGATGATCCGTAATCAACGCGGAAACATCCCAGGTCCCATCCGAATTAGGTGATTGGGCAGGCTGCGAGCTCAAAGGCGTTTACCCAAAAAGGCCCTTGATCAGCTTACCGCTGTTAGCAATTTTCATGGGGCGACCGTTCTTGCTGGTGAAGGTTGTCTCCAGGGATATGCCCAAAGCATGGCAAACGGACGCCATCAAATCTTCGGAGGAGTACGGGTCCCCTTCGACTTGAGTACCATCTTCGTTGGTAGCACCGATAGCCTGCCCACCTTTGATTCCTGCACCACCCACGACCACGCTCCATGCGCGAGCCCAGTGATCGCGCCCGGCATCTGCATTGATCCGAGGTGTTCGTCCGAATTCGCCCATCCAAACAATCGCAGTGTCCTGCAATAGTCCGCGTTGATCTAGATCGGAAACGAGTGCTGCCATGGCTTTATCCAAGGTTGGCAGGCGATCATTTGACAAGGTGCGGAAGATATCCATGTGGTTGTCCCAGCCCCCTAAGTCAACTTCCACGAAGGGAACCCCTGCTTCGACCAATCGTCGAGCCAACAAACAACCTTGACCAAATCCGTTCTTGCCGTACTTTTCCTTTTCCGCCTCAGGTTCTTTTTCCACTTGAAACGCGTCCATTTGGGCGCTGGTCAGAACGCTGTACGTCTTTTCCAAAACTTTGCGATGGTCTTCCAAGACGGTTCCGCGATTTTGCCCGATGAAGGAATTTTCGATGGTTTCCAAAGCGATACGGCGTTGAGCCAATCGATCCTGTTCCACCTTCATTTCCATGTTTCGGATTCGTCCGTTGCTAGAAACACCAAACGGGGCCCAGGCCATTCCTAAGAATCCAGGCCCTTCGCTAGCACCACCCACGGAAACGAAAGGAGGAATGTCCAGATTGCTTCGTTGGTTCATCAGCTCATGAGCGACCACCGATCCGTAGCTTGGATAGTCGACATTGGCATCGGGCACATAGCCGGTATGCATGTAATAGCGACCACGATTGTGATCCGCTTCACGCGTGCTCATCGAACGAATGATGCTCATGTGATGCATTTGCTTTGCCATCAACGGCATATGCTCGCAGATCTGCACATCGCCCGACGTTGAGATCGGTTTGAAGGGGCCACCGTTATCGGTACCAGGCTTCAGATCCCAGATGTCCATGCTGGAAGGACCGCCACCCATCCACAAAAGAACGCACGACTTGCGATTCTTTTTCAAGGTGTCTGCGTGAACCTGCAACGAGTGTCCCAGGGACAGCGAGGAGCCGAGCAAAGCGCTCGCACCCGCCATATGGCTCATAAAGTGACGACGATTCATGCCAGCTGGAGTTACGAATTGAGACCACATGATTGTGTACCTAACGCTTAGTGATTGAAAATAAACTCGTTACTATTCAGAATGGCCCACCACATATCCTGTAGCATACCACCCACTTCATTCTTCCTGGCCAGCAGAATCTGGCTTGCCACTTCCACTTCCTTTTTCGTCGGTCGACGACCAAGACCTGCGATGAACAGATGCTGTATTTTTTCAGTGCCATTCCCCTTGCCTTGAGCCAGTCCGTGCAGCCAACTTCCTGATTCGAGCGAGATAGCTTCCCGAATCAATTCCCCATTAAACAACATCAGACTTTGCGGGATCGATCCATTGAAGGTGGTCGTTTCGTCTCCTTCATCGGTTCCGAACGCTACCACGAACTGACGCATCCAATCTTCGCGACGCTTTTGCTGTTCTTCCAAGCTGCCCTTGCGATTCGCTTGAGTCGCTACCGAAAGTGACTGGTAAAGTTGTTCAGCACTCATTTGCCGAGTGTAGAAGTGCGAGAACTTGGGTGCTTCCCCGAGAGAAGGATCATCCGATTCGTTATCCTTGGTCATCTTGGACGATATCTGATAAGGCTGCGACATCGTGATCCAAACGATCAATTGCTTCAGGTCATAGCTCGAAGCTCGAAAGTCACTGGACAATTCATCAAACAGTTGTGCCTGAGTGGTGGGATTGTGCGGTCCAAGATCATCAATCGGTTTGGTGAAGCCGTAGCCTAAAAAGTGAGCCCACATGCGATTGACAATGGCCTTGTCCAGGAATGGGCTACTCATCATTAACTTGCCCACTTCGTCGCGACGATTGACTTCGCTCACGTAGCCGCTCTTGCCAATTTCCGTGCCATCCAGAAATACAGGATATGCAACTTTAGTAAGGCCATTCCTTAATTGGAAGTAGATCTCTGCTTGTTCTGGGCGTCGACCTTCGCCCGCAAAATCTTGATTGATCAGTTCCGCGTGATCGACATCCCCATTCACGGTGCCAGGGACGAATCGCCGTAGGGATCGAGTCTGGCGGAAGAACGCGTTGAACTCCCAAAACTTTTGTTGTTTCCATTGATTGAACGGATGGTTGTGGCATTGAGTGCACTGAACCTGCAGGCCCAGAAAAATCCTAGAAACCGCGGCGGTGGCTTGTGTTCCATCCTCTTCATTGACCTTCATTGCCAGAAAGTTGGTTGCACCGTTGAAGCCTTCCGTACCCGGTTTTGTCGTCCCGGTAGCGGTAACCAGTTCGTAGACCATGTCGTTGTAAGGCTTGTTCCGTGCGAAACAATCACGCAGATATTTCTGCATGCCGCCGCGATTGGTGAGGCTTCGATCCTCCATCCCACCATTGCGGCCGATCAGTACATTGGTCCAAACGGTCGACCAGTGGTTGGCGTATTCCTCCGTATACCGATCGTCATTGAGCAAGCGGTCCACCAACGCGAAACGTTTGTTGGGCGATTTGTCCTTGGCGAACTCTGCAAACTCTTCATAAGTAGGGATTCGGCCGATTACGTCTAAGAAAACTCGGCGACACCACTTGGTGTCCTCCTCCACCACGGATGGTCGGAGCTTAAAATCCGCCCAAGTACTGGCCATCGACTTGTCGATTTTTTCAACCTGAATCGGCAGATTGACTCGTTTTGCATCCGATTTCGGCTTAACAACAGAATCGTCCGCATAGAGCAGCGAAAAAACGCACGAATACTGGAACGCAACCAAGCCAAAGAAAGCCGCAATTAGCAAATTCGAAACGGAAATTCCGAATCCATTCGCTTGGGATTTCAATCTTGTAGGATTTTGGGCCATGTTTTGTAGTCACAAAAGATAGGGTTCGGGCTACGTGAGTCGCACGCCAGGAAAGCGAAGCTCACTTCAATATTGTACTCAATCATACCATTTTTCCGGGCGGATTTCGTGGCATGATCTACCTTTGCAAAGAACCGACTACGTGCTTCCCCTTGCATTTTCCATGCGTTCGACAATGCTAGAGCTACCATGACTGAACAAGAATTCCTCAATCACCATCAGCTTTTCCGAAATCCTTTTGCGGACGAGGACGCTCAGACGGACTCTGTTTTCCGGGAATTCTGTATCTCCGGGACGTACCATCCCGCTTGGAGCAAGGTACTTGGCGATCCCAAACAACCTGCCACCGCTGTTGTTTTTGGACCCAAGGGGTCTGGAAAAACAGCCATGCGGTTGCAACTGGTTAGCAACATCACAACTCACAACGAGCAGAATCCAGAATCCCGCGTTTTCTTGGTCGAGTTCGATGACTTCAACAGTTATCTCGGGCCGCTGCAAGAACACCTACCGCGACGCCAGAAGGCTTCACCGGACAAGGTGCTTGGTTCCTTGAAACTGTGGGATCACATGGACGCCATCCTATCGCAAAGTGTTACCCACTTGGTCGATCGAGTTTTACAATCGAATGCCACTTTGAACTCTCCGGCGATCAGTGTTCGCCAAGACGCGATCGATCGATTGGATCGCGGACAACGCCGCGACTTGTTGCTGCTAACGGCCGCTTACGATCGGTCCAAGTCGGGAAGCCATGGTGACCGATTCCAGGCCCTGCAGCGTCGCTTGCGATTTCATTCACCAGTAACTTGGCTTCCCCTTGGCGTCGGAATCCTTTTGAGCATCGTCGCTATCTGGATTTGCTTCTTTCTGTATCGTTCGGATCCAACCTGGCTAAAGCATCTTGTGTGGGCTTTGCCAACCATGTTGGTGATGGCATGGGGACTGTATGGCTACCGATGGATGCGTCATCAGTTGCTTGCGATGGGCGTTTGCAAAAACCTACGCATCTTGCAACGTGATCGTGGGCAGTTTCGCAAGCTGCTAATGCGATTCTCCGACAAGGAACTCGACGAACAGCCATTGCCTCGTTCCCAGCGTTCCGATGACCGTTACGCTTTGCTCGAAAAATTTCAGCTCTTGTTGCGTTCGCTGGGCTTCCCAGGAATGATTGTCATTGTCGATCGGGTGGACGAGCCTGATTTGGTGAATGGCCAACCCGAGCGAATGCGGCAACTTGTTTGGCCACTTTTGGATAACAAACTACTGAAGCACGAGGGCTTTGGAATCAAGCTGCTGTTGCCAAGCGAGCTCCAGCATTTCGTCGATCGCGAGACTCGCGAGTTTCATGAACGAGCGCGATTGGACAAGCAGAATGTAGTTGCTTCTTTCGATTGGACGGGAGAAGCTCTTTATGACCTATTGGCTGCGAGAATGCGAGCATGTGCCAACCCCGGGGGGCGTCCTAGCCCTCAGGACTTGTTTGATTCCGAACTCACGGAATCTCGTCTGATATCTGCATTGCAGTCCTTGCAGACTCCTCGGAACCTGTTCCGCTTTTTGTATCGCTTGATTACCGAACATTGTAAGCGATTTCGATCCGAAACGCCCAAGTTCAAGATCTCATCCGAGCTTTTCGAATCCACTTTGGCAGTGGTTTTAGCTGAGGAACGACGACAATGAATTGCAAGCTCAACATGATTGCGGCAAACGCCCTCGAGAGCTTGCGCGGGTTGATGTTTTCAGTTCCCATTTTTACTCTGAGCGTGTCTTCTTTTCTTTGGATGCATGGAAGCTTGAATGCGAGATCGCCATGGGACGATTCCAAAGGGACAAAAGATGTCCCAACGATCGACTCGCAACCTAAGCCTGCGAACGACCTTAAGGTCATCATCGAACAAACGTTGGAATCGAACTTGAACCAACGAATCCTGTCCAATGATCGCAACGGCGCTTGGCAGGTCATTCATGGTGCGGTCGCCTATGGAGATACGTTGCCACTGGATGTCGATGGTAACGAGGTGCCGGCCATTGCTTACTTGCTCGAGGGGGGAAAGCTTCAAGGATGGGAGCTTTCGGTTGGCCCAACTCTCTCTTCTACGGGCAGACCAGGAGTGATTGCACGAGTGGAATCCGGGAGCTTCATTGGTCAGGGCCATTCCGATCAATGGCTTGGTTACTTCTCTCAAATTCCGTTGCCTTTGGACCGAGCGGTTACGGTGGAAGGGCAGAAGCTAACTCTGCTTGATTGGGCTCGCCAAGCTCAATACGACGTCCCCAATAATTCTTACTTGGAGTATTCATGGACTCTGATCGCTCTGACCAATTTTTTCCCGAACGAAAAAAGTTGGGTTGCAAGCGACGGCAAGAGCTGGACACTGGAGCCGCTTGTTCGCTTTGAAGCGCAACAGGATTTGTCGGACAGTGCTTGTGGGGGTATGCATCGTTTGATGGGTCTTGCGCATGCGGTTCGCTATCGAAACCAACTTCAAGAACCGATGGACCAAGGATGGGGGCTCGCCAAAAGCGTCGTCGAGAACGCTATCGACTCAGCCAGAAAATTCCAAAGTTCGGACGGCTCTTTTTCTACGAACTACACCAGTCGGCCTGGCACGTCTGCGGATTTGAGCAGCACCCTCAGCGCGACCGGCCATACACTTGAATTCCTGTCGTACGCACTAAGTTCAACGGAATTGGAGATGCCATGGATGGAGCGCGCGGTATTGCGTCTCTGTGCTATGCTGAAGGCTAGTGAGAAGCTGGACATGGAGTGTGGTGGGACCTACCACGCTTTGGCTGGCTTGAATCTGTACCACAAAAGAAGATTTTCAAAACCGTAGGCTAGCTCCCGCGCCTTCGTTCCAGGGATTCGAACCAAGGACTTGATGATGTATCGCATGCAAGCGTCCCTTCCGTTTTTTGCAACTGTTGTCATTGGGGCAGTAGCTCAGTTCTTTTTGTCGATCAACATTCTTGTTGCCGGTGACAATGTTGCTGCCGATGGCTCGAGCATTGCGGATGCGTTTTTCGAACGCGAAATTAGACCTTTGCTGAAAAAGCACTGTGTCCAGTGCCATGGTAAGGATAAACAAGCCAGCGGATTGCGGCTGGATGCTAGAACCTTTGCATTTCGAGGCGGGGATAGTGGGCCTGTTCTTGTTCCTGACCAAAGCCATGCTAGCGAACTGTGGCGGCGAATCCAGAGCGACGATGATTCGCTGCGGATGCCACCAGAGAACGAACCTTTGTCGAACCTGGAAAAGGAACTCATTCGTAACTGGATTGATCGCGGCGCTCCGTGGAGCGAATCGGACGAAGACCGACAAGCCATGACCGACCCACGACGGGAGCATTGGGCTTGGAAGCGAATTGCTGCAGTCGCTCCACCTGACCCATCGGTCCCCGAAGTTTCAGAGTTCCCATTGCGCAACACCATCGATCGATTTGTTTTGTCGAAATTGGCTGAGCGAGGCCTACAGCCATCGCCGGAAGCGGACCGTCGGACGCTCATTCGGCGCTTGTCCTTTGACTTGCTTGGCCTTCCTCCTACGCCCGAACAAGTGGCTGCGTTCGAGTTCGACACAGATCCACTAGCCTATGAAAGGTTGGTCGATTGGATGTTGGAATCGCCTCAGTATGGTGAACGGGCCGCCCAACATTGGCTCGACATTTCCCATTTTGCGGACACTCATGGGTTTGAACGTGACCAAATCCGCGAACATGCATGGCGATTTCGGGACTGGGTCATCCGGGCATTCAACGAGGACATGCCTTATGATCGCTTTATTCGTCTTCAGATTGCAGGTGATGCATTGGAGTCGGACGATCCCAAAGCGGTCATCGCAACCGGCTTTCTTGCAGCAGGGCCTTGGGACTTTGTCGGGCAGGTCGAAACACCCAGCCCGGTTTTGCGACGACTGGCTCGAGCTGATGATCTGGACGACATGTTGACTCAAGTGCTCACCGCAACATGCGCCGTTACGATCAATTGCGCTCGATGCCATGACCACAAGCTCGATCCGATATCGCAGAAAGAGTATTACTCGTTGGTTTCCGTTTTTGCAGGCACCAAGCGGGGAAATCGGAGCGTATCCCAGGCGGAGTCGGCGAAACTCGCAGAAGCTCGCAATCAGCTGTCCAAAGATATTCAGGAACTGAAACGAAAGCTTCAAGAATCGAAGATCCCAAATTGGGACCTTGCGGATATCGTCGGCGGCGGAAACGGATTCAAGACGGGGCAAGCGAATCACGCTATCGATCCAGCGACCGGGCAAGTCCTTGTTGAGTATCGAGGGTTCCTTGAGAATGCGATTCCCAATCGTTTTGTGGAATCACCGTTGAAGATCATCGATGGCGTTGCGATTCCTGACGGAGGTGAGTTTGGGAACGTGACTGTTTCATCGACAGGTTTGGTGGCTCAGAACATTGCTCGCACTTCGGGAAAGTCTTGGGATGCGATCCGGAACGGCCCAGTGCACTCGCAGTTCTCGACCAAGCTAGCTGGATTGGATGTTGGTGATGGGACGCATTCAGTCCTGGGAATGCATTCGAATTCGCTCGTAACTTTCGATTTGACCGAACTTCCAAATCTTTCGCCAGAGATTAGTCCGATCAACGCTGGTCTAAGGCTTCGCGGGTCGGTAGGTTACTTCGGCCAAACACCGAAAAATGGTGCCTGCGTGTTGGTACTTATCGATGGATCAACGGCCTTTCGACGTGAACGACTTGGACGAGACGACGGCACATCGGATATGGATATCGTCATTCCCAAGGGGGGACGATTCCTGACGCTCATGGTGACGGATCTGGACCAAGATATCAGCCATGACCAAGTCTGCTTCATCAACTGCCGACTAGAGGCGACTCAAGCAATCGATCCCGAAGTGGAGAATGCGGAACGCGAGCGAGTCGCAACCATCCAAGCTCGAATTACAGATCTGGAGAAGCAGATCGCTTCCCTTGTTGAAGTGGATCAAGTGTACGCGGTTCAAAGCGAGACACCGCCAGCCGTCCAGATTCTCGCCCGAGGTGATACCGAACAGGCACGTGAAGAAGTGACGCCAAGTTCCTTGGAATGTCTTGAGGGGTTAGGCAACTTTTCTTTGGATGCTTCGGCTTCCGATTTATCGCGGCGGCTTGCGCTGTCGGATTGGATTACGGATACGGCTAACCCGTTATTCAAACGCGTCATCGTGAATCGACTTTGGCAGCAGCACTTCGGTTCGGGAATTGTTGCGACCCCAAGCGACTTTGGTTTAGGAGGGGCTCTGCCAACACACCCAGAACTCTTGGATTGGTTAGCCAACGACTTTCATGAGAAGCGATACTCCTTGAAGGCCATGCATCGATTGATTTGCTGCAGTTCAACGTATCGACAGCAATCGAATCACGACTCACACCATCCCAGCCATGCCAAGGCAATTGCGGTGGATGCAAACAACCGATGGCTATGGCGACAGAACGCATTCAAGCTGGATGCCGAATCCACTCGAGACGCAATCCTATCGGTAAGTGGCCAACTGGAGCCATCCATGTTTGGACCAGGTTTTCGGGAATTCGACTATAAAGAAGAATACGCACCCGTTTATTCTTACGTGACACGTAACGACCGGGATGCGAATCGACGAAGCATTTATCGTTTTCGAGTCAGGACCACCCCGAATCCCTGGTTAACATCGCTCGATTGCCCTAATTCGGCGAACTTCACGCCGACCCGGTTTGTCACGACAACCGCGTTACAATCGCTTGCCTTGCTGAATCATGACTTTGTTTTGCAGCAGTCTGAGAACTTGGCGAACCGAATTTCCAGTCTGCATGAATCGCAAAAAGACCAGATCGCAATGGCTTGGTTCTTGGTGTTCGGCCGCAAACCTTCGGAACTCGAAATGCGAGCTTCTGAAGAGTTGATTGGCAAACATGGCCTATCCACTTTTTGTAGGTACCTTCTTAACTCGAACGAGTTTGTTTCCATAGACTAGAGCGGAAGTGTGATCATGGAAAAAAATCGAGTCCATTCAGCCGGTCCAGTAGCGGCTGGTCGACGTGCATTTCTGAAGCAGCTTGGGGATGGCTTTGGTGCATGCGCTCTGTCGGCATTATTGCATTCGGAAGCGGTGCGAGCGGCCGGTCCCACGATCGATGCCACGTCCAGTGATGAACGGGGGCAATCCCGCTTGCCACATCATGCGGCCAAGGCCAAGTCGGTCATCCAGATATTTTGTCCGGGCGGATTGAGCCACGTGGATACCTGGGACTATCGGCCCGAGCTGATACGGCTTCATGGCAAGCCCTTTGATCCGGAACTGGGCAAGCAAACCTTCGCAGGGATTGCGGGCGAGTACGCAAAGAGCTTTTGGGATTTCCGCCAACACGGTCAATGTGGACGTTGGATAAGCAATTTGTTTCCGCAGCTGGCGAAGCATGTCGATGACATGGCGTTTATCTATTCCATGCAAAACAAGTCGGCCTTGCATGGTCCGGCCATGTTCATGATGAACAGCGGCTTTGTTCGGCCCGGTTTTCCATCAATGGGATCTTGGGTCACCTACGGATTAGGGAGCGAGAATGAGAACTTGCCAGCGTTTGTCGTCTTGCCAGACACGCGTGGGCTTCCCCCAGGGGGCGTTCTAAACTGGAATTCGGGCTTTTTGCCCGCAGTTCACCAAGGGACGGTCCTGAGCACGACAGCCAACATGCCACCGATCGCCAACCTGTTTCCTCGGAAAGGTCGGGAAGTCGAGCTGGAACAGGATGGACTTACTTTCTTAAATGCGATCAACCAACAGCATGCATCGACGCGCCAAGGGGACTCGATGCTGGAAGCCCGTATCGCCAGTTACGAATTGGCGGCTAGACTGCAATTGAGTGCCCCCGAAGCAGTCGATCTCAGTAGCGAATCAGGATTGACCCACCAACGTTATTGTCTTGACGACGAGGACATTGGGCCCTTTGGACGGCAATGTTTGCTTGCCCGAAGAATGGTCGAGCGGGGCGTTCGTTTCGTACAGATTTTTTGTGGTGCAGAAAACACAAGCAGCAAAAAGATACGGCCCAATTGGGATTCGCATGAAGACATCGTTCGCGATCATGGATACTGGGGCCGAATCTTGGACACAGGAGCGAGCGCTTTGCTCGAGGATCTCAATCAACGTGGACTTTTGGACTCGACCTTAGTGATTTGCACCAGCGAATTTGGAAGACAGCCGTTCATGCAAGGCAAACAAAAAGGACGCGACCATAATCCAGGCGTGTTTACAGCTTGGATGTCTGGGGGCGGGACAAAAGGGGGCACATCCTATGGGAGCAGTGATGATGTTGGCTTTAAATCGCTCGACAAACCAACGTATTCGTACGATCTCCATGCAACTGCGTTGCATCTGCTCGGGATCGACCATGAAAGACTAAGCGTTTATCACGACGGAATCCAGCGTCGATTAACCGATGTCCATGGGCATGTCTTGAGCGAGATCATTCAAGGCTAGCATCAGCATCGCATCCCCCCCCTCCTAGCGCGGACTATTCATAACCCGAAGCGTACCGGCTTGTTGCTTGAGTGAAGTCTTTATTGGGTAAGGGCGGTACGACGGACTTCCAAGTCCGTCCGTGGGGAATTCGACGGACTAGGAAGTCCGTCGTACCATGAAATCAACAGCCCGTTACGCTTCGGGTTGTGAAAGCAGTCTGCATTGTTGGCAAACCAACAGCGTGCAATCGTCCTCGAAGCGAGGACCAAAAAGCGGCATCGGAAAAATCTTTTGAAAGTGCCGATGACAAAAAGTCACTGCTTCCTACAATACAGGGAGAAGTTTGTGAAACTTTTCACAAAGTCGCTCCTCCGCAGGAATCGGTCGTGGCTAACTATCTTCCAATATTGATTTATCTTATTGCCGTGATTGGGTTTGCGGCTGTCTCGCTCATCCTTCCTCACCTTGTTGCGCCCAGGCGGCACACGCGGGTGAAGGACATGCCGTACGAATCGGGTATGGACCCGGTAGGTGACGCCAGGAAGCCATTCGACGTCAAATTCTATTTGATAGCGATCTTGTTTTTGGTTTTTGACGTTGAGCTTTTGTTCATATATCCGTGGGCTGTTTCACTGCTTGCTCCGGATGGGGTTCCCGTGGACTTTCGACCGGCTGTGTTTGTTGTCTTGATCATGTTGATTGCGACCTTGGCTTTGGCCTACTTGGTTGCCTATCGTAAAGGGGTGTTTGATTGGCGACGCAAATAAATAAGCAACTTGGTGACAATGTCTTTTTGACGACATTGGACGCCGCTGCCTCTTGGGGGCGTGCAAACAGTCTATGGCCAATGCCTTTTGCTACGGCTTGCTGTGGTATTGAGCTGATGAGTACGGCGGCCAGCAAGCACGACTTGTCTCGGTTTGGTAGTGAGGTGATGCGGTTTTCTCCGCGTCAGTGCGACTTGATGATTGTCGCAGGGCGTGTTGTGATGAAAATGTTGCCCGTTTTGCAACGGATTTGGCTGCAGATGCCCGAGCCGAAGTGGTGCATTTCGATGGGTGCCTGTGCGTGTTCGGGAGGTGTTTTCGATACCTATTCGGTGGTCCAGGGAATTGATCGATTTATGCCTGTGGATGTTTACGTCCCTGGTTGCCCGCCGCGACCTGAGCAGCTGATCAAGTCGATTCTGGATTTGCAGGCGAAGATCCAAAGTGGTGGGACAGTGAATGCTCGTGAGTTTAAATTGCGAGTGCTTCCTGAGGGACCGTCGCGGTTTGATGAAGAAGAGCTGATTCGGATCCGTGAGCGGAATGGATTCAAGCTGGAAGACCCTAAGTACGATCCGGTGCACTAAGATCATGTCCAACCAACCCAGTACCAATATTGCTGTTCCTGGTTCCACTTCTCAAATGGAATCTACCAAGACCAATCTCGTGGCGGCTTTGCCGGGTGTGGCATTGACTTGGTCGGTTTTTTGCTCGCAAGATCGAGTCGTATTTCCTGCGGGTTCCCTGTTGCAAGTTTTGAAGGCTCTGAAGTCGGCAGGCTTTGACCAGTTGACGGATTTAACCGCAGTCGATCTCTTGGAGTACGGGAGTGCATCCGATCGATTCGAGATCATTTATTGTCTTCTCAATGTCGATTCCGGGCTTCGTCTGATTGCGAAGACGCATCTCAGCGAACCTGATTTGACGATCCCTTCAGCCACTCAGGTTTGGTTGGGTGCGGACTGGCTGGAGCGTGAAGTTTATGACATGTATGGCATCATTTTTGATGGGCATCCTAACTTCAAGCGTCTTCTTTTGCCTCAAGAATTTCAGTCGTTTCCGCTGCGAAAAGATTATCCCGTGAAGGGGCGCGGCGAACGCCATAACTTCCCAGTCGTGACGCGAGCTGAAAGCTAAACAGGAACGAACCGATATGCCTTTAGAATTGATTGATGATCCGAGCCTTGGTAGCGACAAACGCGAAGGTCTATGGACTTTGAATTTTGGTCCTCAGCATCCTGCCACACACACAACTCTTAGGTTGGTGTTGCAATTGGATGGTGAGATGGTGATCGATGCGGAGCCTGACATCGGGTTTCTGCATAGCGGTTTTGAAAAGTTGGGTGAAGTGCTGGATTTTAACCAGTATGTTACCATCGTTGATCGCATGAATTACATTTCGCCGTTAGCCAACGAGATCGCATGGCATCATTCGGTAGAGAAGTTGCTGGGGATTGAACTGACGCCCAGATGCAAATACATCCGAACGATCTTCGCGGAACTGATGCGGATTCACGACCACCTGCTTTGTACCGGAACTTGCGTGCTGGACCTGGGTGGTGCGACGGCGTTCATGTACGCATTCAATGAACGCGAAGCCATTTACGAAATCTGCGAACGTGCTTCGGGTCAGCGGTTTCACACTTCGTACACTCGGGTTGGCGGTCTTTTGTACGACGTGACGGATGACTGGGTCGAGATGGTCAAGAAGTATTGTAAGAACTTCCCGAAAGCGTTTCGAGATTTCGAAGGGCTTGTCATGAAGAACCGGATTTTCGTCGAGCGAACTCGCGATGTGGGTGTGCTTTCGAAAGAAGACGCGATTGCGGGCGGGGCAACTGGGCCAGTGGCTCGTGCCAGTGGAGTTGTGCGAGACTTAAGACGTGACGAGCCTTATCTTGCTTACGATGATCTGGATTTCGATGTGTGTGCAAGCCAAGGTGGCGATTGTTACGCTCGATTCCAAGTTCGGATGATGGAGATGCTAGAGAGCATTAAGATCATTGAGCAAGCCATTGCGAAGCTACCATCGGGCCCAATCTACGCCGCTGGAACGGGAAAAGAAACCATTCCGGACAAGCGAGAAGTTTATCGGAGCATCGAAGGGCTGATTCACCACTTTGAAGGCATCATGCCGAATCGCCAAATGGCAAGCCCGAAAGATTCTGTATACGCAGCGACCGAGTCGCCGAATGGTGAATTGGGGTATTACATTGTTGGGGATGGATCGTTCCGTGCCTATCGCGCTCGGACTCGTCCACCTTCCCTTTTGCACTTTTCTCTGTTCGCGCGGATGATGAGGGGCTGCATGCTCAGCGATGTCGTAGCCGTTTTGGGAAGCATCAATATCATCGCAGCGGAGTTAGACCGATGAGTGAACTGAGTACGAACGCCAAAAAGGTTATCGAAGAGCATTTGGGCAGATACCCCAGCAAGCAAGCGGTGACTTTGCCTGCTTTGCATGTGGTCCAGCAAGAAACAGGCTGCGTGAGCCGCAAAGCCATTTCGGAAATCGCGGACATTTTGGAACTCTCGCCAGCCCAGATCAACGACACGCTTTCTTTCTACGGCTTTTTCCGAACGGAAGAGGATCCGCTTGGTAAGAAGAGAGTATGGATTTGCCGTTCATTGCCTTGTATGTTGCGCGGCGGCGAGGAGCTGCTGGCTGAATTGTGCCAGCGTTGGGGGATTCAGCCCGGTCAAACAACTGCTGATGGCGAAGTTACGTTGGAGTTAGCTGAATGCCTAGGAGCATGTGATGGTGCCCCGTGCATGCTCGTTGATGACGAATTGACACTGCGGGTGATTGCGGACGATGTTGAGAAGCAAGTTCGAGGCAACAAGTAGGAGAAATGATGAGCAACGACAATTTTCAGCCTGTATTACTTGCCCGGCAAAACAAACCAAACAGCCACACACTGGCATCCTATCAAGCGGATGGCGGCTACCAAGCGCTTGCTAAAGCGCTCAAGATGGCAAATACCGAAGTCATCGATGTCGTGAAGGCCTCAGGGCTTCGCGGTCGAGGTGGCGCGGGGTTCCCAACAGGTTTGAAGTGGACATTTTTGCCCAAGGATGTCAAAGGTCCGATCTATCTTTGCATCAACGGAGACGAGAGCGAACCGGGAACATTCAACAATCGAGTTCTGATCGAACAAGACCCCCACCAAGTGCTGGAGGGAATTGTCATCAGCAGTTTTGCGACTCGAACTACGACCGCTTACTTTTATCTGCGTTACGAGTACGGGCGTTGCTACCGAGTGCTCAAAGATGCGATCGACGAGATGTACGACAACAATCTTCTCGGCAAAAACATTTTGGGGTCCGGGTACGACCTGGACATTCACTTGCATCGCGGAGCATGTGCCTACATTTGCGGTGAAGAGACCGGTTTGATCGAGAGCTTGGAAGGCAAACGAGCGTGGCCGCGGATCAAGCCTCCATTCCCTGCCATTGAGGGAGCTTTCCGTAAGCCAACGGTGGTCAACAACGTGGAAACCATGGCGTGTATACCTCATATCATCAACCACGGTCCTGAGTGGTTCATGTCGATGGGGATTCCCAAAGATCCAAACAATCCTCGCGACGCTGGCTCCTATGGGCCGAAGTTGTATTGCATCAGTGGGCATGTTAATAAGCCAGGACTGGTCGAGTTACCGATGGGGATTTCAGCTCGGGACTTGATTGAAAAGCATGCTGGCGGCGTCTGGAAAGGACGCAAGGCCAAGGCGGTCGTCCCGGGCGGAATCAGCATGGGTTTTATGAGCGAGAGCGAATTGGACACACCTTTGGATTTTGCGGGACCAGGACGAGTCGGTTGTTTGGGGCTTGGCACCGCAGCTGTGATCGTGATCGATGACCACACCAGCATGGTGGATGTGCTTTACAACGCATGTCGATTTTTTGCTCACGAATCTTGCGGCCAATGCACTCCTTGTCGCGAGGGGACTGCATGGTCCACCAAGATCTTGGAACGTATCCGTGACGGAAGAGGCAAGCTGAGCGATATCGATTTGCTGCTGGAAATCTCAGCTTCGATAGGGACTATTCCCGGTACAACGATCTGCGGACTTGCTGACGGTGCGGCTTGGCCGATGAAGACTGCGATCAACAAATTCCGTGGCGAGTTTGAAGAGTACATTAAGAGCGGTCGCAAGAGCGAAAGCCGATCCTTAGCCGGTGCTCATTAAGCTCCGTCTAAGCAGCCTAGAAAAGTAAAAAGCGAACTCGGTCTAGCGGCCGCAGTCCACCAAGATAACCAGTGCGGCTTATGCTCGGCGAGTTCATCGAGCAGACAAACGAAAACATTCCAACACTAAACCCAATCCGGAAACGACTAAAGTGGCAAAGGTAATCGTTAACGACGTCGAAGTCGAAGCTGACCCCAAGGACAACTGCATCCTTGCCGCTCGCAAGGCTGGCGTTGAGATTCCTCATTACTGCTGGCACGAATCGCTATCGGTAGTAGCGTCTTGCCGCATGTGTTTGGTGGAAGTCGGCGAAAAGAAGCCTGACGGCACCATTGCTTGGGGCCCGAAGCTGGTCCCCGGATGCCAAACACCGATCAAAGAGGGAACGGTTATTCGGACGGATTCTGCGAAGGTGAAAACGACCCAGCAGATGACTCTGGAGCTTTTGCTTTTGAATCATCCGCTCGATTGTTCCATTTGCGATCAAGCTGGCGAATGCTACCTGCAGGACTACACCTACAAATACGGAAAAGCACAAAGCCGCCTGGACGAGCCCAAACTGCAGCGAATGGACAAATATCACATCGGTGAGCAGATTGCACTGTTTACCGATCGTTGCGTGATGTGCACCCGTTGCGTTCGCTTCACGCGAGAGATCAGTGGTACCGCCGAACTGCAAGTCGTGGCGCGAGGAAGCCACGAAGAGATCGACGTGTTTCCAGACGTTCCATGCGATAACAAGTTAGCTGGTAACGTTGTCGATCTTTGCCCGGTCGGAGCTCTGTGTAGTAAAGACTTCTTGTACAAGAAACGCGTCTGGTGGTTGAAGCATGCCGAAAGCGTTTGCACCGGTTGTTCGACGGGTTGCAGTATCCATGTCGATCAGAACGAAGACAAAGTTTACCGTTTGCGACCTCGCGAGAATCCGTTGGCACAAGGGCACTTCATGTGCGATGAAGGCCGATTTGGATTCAAGTACATTCACGACGAAAGACGCTTGACTCGGCCGAAGCTGAGCGATGCCGTTGCCGGTGCTGCGAATCGGAAATCGCAAGCCACAACGACCGCTGGCTCCGGGGACCTCAGTTTTGCGGATCCTTGGACAGACGTTCTGGAAGTCGCTCGGCGTAAAATCAAAGATGCCGTGAAGTCGGATGCTCGTGGTTTTGTTGCGGTTCTTTCTCCCTTCATGACCGTGGAAGAAGCGTACTTGCTTGCTTCGTTCCTCAAGGGATTGGACAAACGGGTTCGGTTGGTGCTGGGCCCCGTGCCGATGGTTGGATCCGATGACAAGTATCCGAAAGGGCCTAAGGGCGAATCGCCTGCTGAAGACAAAGTCCGATTTACGATCCGAGCCGAAAAGTGCCCGAATCGCCTTGGGGTGGAGGCGGTGCTTCGCCACTTTGAAGGTCAAGTCACCAGCCTAGAACAAATGATGGCTGGCGCAAACGCAACTTCTTGGTTCTTGGTAGGTGGCAACAGCGAAGGTTGGGTAACGGAATCGATAGACCGAGCTGTGGGTCAGCCTGGGTTATTGATTGTGCAAGATATCTTCCCGTCGCCGCTGAGCGAGCGAGCTGACATTCTTCTTCCATCAGGTTCGTTTGCGGAGCGTGAAGGAACTTATGTGAACCATTCGGGCTTGGCACAAGCGGCTCAAGCAGCAGTTCGATGCCCCGGGGATGCTCGGGCGGACGGAAGAATTTTGTTGGAATTGGCGGAGCGCAAAGGTCTTTTCAATGCGATGGCCATGCGGAAAGAAGTTGGCAATGCCATTCGTTCGCTTGCTGCGCTTGCCGAGGGAGACTTAGGCGAGCATGGGGTCAAAATCGGTGGTGTCGCTCGTGAACCCATTCATTCCTGATCTTTGAAATTTCTTGTATTTGAACGCCTGAACGAACAGTCCCATTCAACACTAACACGCAGCTGACCTATGTACGATTTCCTCCAGCAAATATGGCCGACGTTGTGGCCGACCCTTGCTGCCATCGGTGTGATTCTCGCCTTTGTGCCAGTGTTGGGACTGTACATGACCTTCATTGAACGGAAGCTAGCTGCTTATGTCCAAGATCGTTTGGGGCCGAATAGAGTTGGGCCTTTTGGATTGTTCCAGGCGATTGCGGATGCGATCAAACTCTTTTTGAAAGAGCAAGTGATTCCGGATCACGTATTCAAACTGTTGTATTTCATTGCGCCGACGCTCAGTCTGATGACCGCCATGTTTGCTTTGGTGGTGATGCCTTTTGGACCGGTTCCAACCGACTACACCAGTGGGTTCCGTTACATTGTTGCACCTGGGATTGACATTGGAATCATGATGATGATCGCTATCAGTTCTCTGTCCGCGTACGGTATCATTTTGGGCGGTTGGGCCTCTAACAATAAGTATTCGTTGTATGGAGCGATTCGCTCTTGTGCGCAATTCATTAGCTATGAAATACCCCTTGGGCTTTCGATTATTGGAATTGTCGTTGCGGCGGGTTCCTTGAACATCGAACAGATCGTTGCAGCCCAAGGCGGAGACTTTTGGAACTGGAATATTTTCTGGCAGCCGCTGGCATTGATCGTCTTCTTCACGAGTGCTTTGGCGGAAACCAACCGTTTGCCGTTTGACTTGCCTGAATGCGAGCAGGAACTGGTGGGTGGGTTTCATACGGAGTACGGTGGAATCAAGTTTGTTTTGTTTTTCTTGGCCGAATATACACACGTTGTCACGGTCAGTTTCTTAACTGCTTTGCTATTTTTTGGTGGATGGCATTTTCCAGGCTTGTCAGGACCGGTGGATGCAGGGCTTGGCGGCATGCTGCTTCGGACGTTTGTCTTGGTAGCTAAGGTTTCGATGGTGGTTGCTTTCATCATGCTGTTAAGGTGGGCGTTGCCTCGATTCCGTTTCGATCAATTAATGGGACTTGCCTGGAAAGGTTTGATTCCGCTTGGATTGGTCAATCTTGTTTGCGTCGCTGTGGTGTTTACCTTTGATTTGCCTAAGCATTTGTTGTCGTTCACGGCGGTGTTCCTGTTTGTAGCTTCCCTGATAAGTGCAAGAAATCTGCAATCGACGATCAACATGCCACGTTCGGCTGGACGTCCGAAAGCGGGATCGATTTTGACTGAGGTGACAGTATGAGTACCGAGACGAAGAAGGCAAAAACCGTCAAGTGGGGCGAAGAGCCCAAGCTTGGTTGGAAAGAAGCCATGTATTTGCCCGCGATAGCATCCGGTTTGATGACAGCATTAAAGCATGCTTTTTCTGGCAAGACCACGACTAGGCAGTATCCTGACGTGGAACCAGTGATCCCGGCAAACTACCGAGGGGTTCATCGACTGAATCGGGATGAAGCAGGTCGCGTCAAGTGTGTGGCGTGCTACATGTGCCAGACAGCTTGTCCGGCCAATTGCATTGAGATCATTGCCGCGCCAGCACCGAAGGACGATCCGCATTGGAAAGATCGCGATAAGTTTCCCGAAACGTTTACGATCGACGAATTGCGTTGCATTTATTGCGGTATGTGCGAAGAGGCATGTCCGGTGGACGCTATCGAGTTAACGAGCGTTTACGATCTGACGGGGATGTCCCGACAGGAGATGATTTTCGACAAGGAAAAGTTACTCGCAGTATTCGACGAAACAGTCAATTCCGGTAGAGACCCTATTCGCACCCATCGAGGAGCTTTGGGGCCTGCATCTGAAGAGGCCTCGACGGCAAAACAAGGTCCACCTCCGCCAGGAAGGGGACGCCACGGCTAAGCCGAAAGCGATACATATTATGGATTATCAATTTACGGATCCGACTTGGCAGTTGGGCATGATCACACCGATTGTGCTTGGGGCTTTGTCTTATCTTTTCTTGCAACACGGCGTGCTTGCAAAGTCAAAACAACTCATTGCAGCTGGGGTCATTTCTTTTTGCGGGGCGATTGTCTTCGCGATTGGATTTGCTCCTTCGACGATGGAGTCTGTGATGCTGATGTGCTTCTGTTCCATCGCGACGGTCGGTGGGATTAGCTTTTTGGTGGCGCGCGAGCCAGTGTATGCAGCCTTGGGGTTTGCGACTGCGGTTCTTTCGACATGCGGAATCATGTTCATGCAGTCGGCCTTGTTTTTGGCAGCTGCGACCATGATCGTCTATGCGGGTGCCACGATCATTATCTTCTTGTTTGTTTTGATGTTTGCTCAGCAGACGCAGCTAAGAACCTATGACGTTCAGCTGACGCACCCAGTTGTGGCGGCTGCGATCGGTGCTGTCTTGCTAATTACGATTACCATGTGCGTCACCGGAGAGAAAGGCATTAAGTTGGCTTCTCCTGATGCTTCCCGTCCGTACAGCGGAGCAGTTTTGCCTGAAGAGCTGAGGTCATCGGCTGCCAATGATTTCTTGAAAAATCAACCGATCGAGTCGATCTTGGTGCCGGGCACGACGGCTGGTTTGGGCCGTTCGTTGTACACAGATTATTTGATTGCGGTCGAGCTTGCGGGCGCTGTCTTGCTTGTCGCAACCATTGGAGCGATTGCTTTGGCCCAACGACCAGCGGAGAATTTATCATGAATGATACGATCACTCAAAATTTGCTTGTCTTTGGTGGGGTGTTGTTTTGCGCAGGGCTTGTTGGCTTTTTGAGCCGACGGTCGCTGATTCTGATGTTCCTGTCGCTTGAAATGATGCTGTCGGGTGTCAGTGTGAATCTGATTACGTTTGCTAGACATCACCAAAATTATCAGGGGCAGATTCTAGCGATCATGGTGCTAACGATTGCCGCGTGTGAAGCGGCCATTGCTTTGGCGCTAGTTGTTTCGTTGTATCGCCGAAAGGCAACCTTGGATGTCAAGGCTTGGGATGATCTCAGCGAGACCATCGTTCCGAAGGTATCCGAATCACCGGTTCGCTTTGGCGATGCGGCAATGGAGTTTCCGATTCTAACGCCTGCTGGATTGGATCCTTTGGAGCGTCCAGTCCCATCCGATTTTGAAGCCAACGAATCAGGGACGGCAGATAAAGTCAGTACACGTACGCACGAGGTTTCTTCTCATGCATAGTCTTTTCGCTTGGATGGTTCCGATTTCGCCTCTGTTGGGGTGTATTGCATGCACGATTCTATCCGTCCGAGGGGATCGTAAGATTGCACATTTGCCAGCTATCATTTCGCTGGTGTTCTCCGCGTTGTGTACGATTTGCTTAGTGCTTTTTGGTGCTCAAGGCGAATCCGGTAGCACGCTCTTTGAGGGATATCGTTATTTGAACGTTGGTGGACTTACTTTAGACATCTCCTTGAAGGTGGACACGCTGTGTTTGTCGTTGCTAGTAGTCGTGACTTCGATTTCGGCCATGATTGCGATCTTCTCGAAAGACTACATGCATGATGACCCTGGCTTTGCTAGGTACTATGCAGTCTTCTGCGGCTTCGTTTTTTCGATGACCATGCTGGTGCTTTCCCACAACCTTTTGATGTTGTATGCTTTTTGGGAGGGGGTTGGCACTTGTTCCTATTTGCTGATTGGCTTTTGGTTTAGGAAACCTAGTGCAGCCAAGGCTGCCACTAAAGCATTTTTAGTAAACCGAGTTGCGGATTGTTTCTTCTTGTTTGGCATTTTGTTGCTCGCATACACGATGGGGCAAACCCAAGGTGTGGAAGCAGGGAACTTCTTTGCCAGGTTGGACTTCACAAATATTTTTAGTGCCGTTCCCCTGATGGCGACGCAACATCCTGAATTGTTGACGACCATTGGGTTCCTGTTGATGATAGGTGCCATTGGCAAATCGGCTCAGTTCCCTTTCCACGTTTGGTTGCCGGATGCGATGGAAGGCCCAACTCCCGTTTCGGCTTTGATCCACGCAGCAACGATGGTGACGGCGGGAGTTTATTTGATGGCCCGGTTGTCTCCGTTGACGGAATCTACACCGGCGGTGCTCAGTGCAGTCGCTTGGCTTGGTGGCATCACCGCGTTTATCGCCGCTTGGATGGCATTGTTTCAAGATGATTTGAAGCGGGTGTTAGCCTACTCCACGGTGAGTCAACTGGGCTATCTGTTCATGGCGCTTGGGGCTGGAGCCATCAAAGACTTGATGGTGGTTGCTGTGACCGCAGCCATGTTCCATCTTGTGACCCACGCATTCTTCAAAGCGCTTTTGTTTTTGTCCGCTGGTAACGTGATGCACGCGATGGGGGACATTATCGATATGCGACAGTTTGGAGGTCTTCGCAAAGTTCTTCCCAAGACAAACATTTTGTTTTTGATTGGTGCTGCGGCTTTAGCTGGCCTTCCCCCACTGGCTGGATTTTTTAGTAAGGACGGCATTTTGGCGGTGCTTGCCGATGCGAGCAAAGATGGTGAGTATGGCAATCAGTTCTCGATTTTGCTGGGAATAGGATTTGTGACCGCGTTGATGACGGCGGTATACACATCTCGGGCTTACTTCCGAACGTTTCACGGAAACGAGAAGGTGCCCGATGAGGCTGGAAATCACGCTCATGAAGCCACCAATGTGATGCTTTCGCCAATGTTGGTACTTGCCATTGGGGCGGTGGTGGCGGGATTGGCTCTGGGGCCAACGCACGTGCTGGGAAATTATCTGGGTCAGACCCCCGCTCTGCATGCACACGCAGAGCACCACGAAGAGCTTTGGGTAATGGCCGTGTCTGGGATACTGGCAGTTGTTGGTGTCGGTATTGGATATGGACTTTCCAAGTTGGGGCCAAGTACGGCCTCGTCGGGTGCTTGGGTAGCATTCGCTGATTTTGGTCGCAATCGATTGTACATCGATTGGGTCTACAATTTCTTGCTGGTTGCTCCGCTAGAGTGGTTCGCTCGTTTGCTTGGATGGTTTGACACCAATGTGGTAGACAATCTTGCGATGCAAATAGCTTCTATTCCTCGATTGTTTGGATTGCTTGGGCAACGAGTTCAAAACGGACGATTGCCAGGATACTCGTACATTACAGCCGTAGGAATCGCGGCACTTGCCGTCTGGATCGCTACTCGATAGCAAAAAACCACCTCATGACACTTCTTATACCTATCCTGATTCTTCTCCCATTGTTCATTGGCATTGGGATTTTTATCTTTGGCAGCAAAGGCGAGTCGATGGTCGGCTTGGCTCTTGGGGCGTCTGCTTCAGTGCTCGGACTGAGCATTGTTCTTCTGTACCAGGTCTTAGGTGCGGCGGATGGCGAGAACGCGTTGAAGTCAGCCACCATTCATGCACGCGTGAGTTTTGCCCCCGAATGGTTGCAAATTCGATTGCCAATTTCAGTTGGGAGTCATCCCGTCCAATGGCAGTTTCAATTCGGATCGGACGGCATCGGTGCGCTCATGGTACTGCTCACTGGTATCGTTGGGTTTGCAACGATGGTGATGGCGACGATTCAGATCAAGGAACGATTAGCTAGTTACTTGGCATTGATTTTAATCACCCAGTCCATGCTGCTCGGTGTGTTTCTTTCGATGGATTTGCTTTCTTTTTACCTGTTTTTTGAGGCAGTTCTTCTTCCACTGATTCTACTGATCAATGGTTGGGGCAACAAAAAGGATTCGCAACAAGCTTCGCGTAAGTTTTTGTTGTACACCCTTGTAGGTAGCGTACCGATGGTCTTGGGGTTGATCGGAATTGCCTTGCAATCAGACACACCTGAACGAGCGTCCACCGTATCCTTGGAAGCATTGTCTGCAATAGCCAATGAAGCCCAACAAGCCGCCATGAACGCGTCGGTGGGTGGGGATCCATCCGCGATCCCGATGCTGATGGAAAAGGAGGGCTGGATTGTACTGCTGTTGCTTCTTGGGTTCGGAATCAAGCTTGCAATTTTGCCATTACACACTTGGTTGCCGACGACTTATGCGGCCGCTCATCCGAATACAACAGCGTTGATTGCATCGGTGGTTGCTAAACTTGGGGTTTTTGGGATCATTCGAATCGTGATACCTTTGACTCCATTGGCTCTTTCCACGACGGGGCAGATGTTGTTTGGTGGACTTGGGGCGTTAGCCATTGTCTATGGTGCGATGGTGGCGCTTTCCCAGTCGGACTTGAGGAAAGTGTTGGCCTACAGTTCCATCAGCCACGTCGGTTTCATCACGTTGGGGCTAATGTCCATGAACAGTGAAGGATTATCTGGTGCAACGATCCAGATGTTCAATCATGGCATTATCACCTGCGGTATGTTTCTTTTGTTAGGAATGCTCGAACAACGGCAAGGAAAGATTTCGCTGGACACTGAGGACCAGGGCTTCGCATCTCTTTATCCTAAGCTGAGCGTGTTGCTGGTGTTCTTCACGTTAGCCGGGGCTGGTTTACCTGGCTTGAATGGCTTTGTGGGAGAACTATTAGCAATGACGGGAATGATCCGCGTATCCGGTATCTTTGTGGCCATAGCAGTTCTCGGTACTGTTTTGGGTGCATGGTATGGATTGCGGATAGTGCAACGAGTTTTGTTTGGTAGTTCGGGGCCGAATAAACCAGGAAACGCTCTTTTGGTATCGACAGATCTGTCGGTACGCGAGTTCGCTCCGCTGCTGGCAATGGCTTTTGTTTGTCTGTACATCGGCGTGCGTCCTCAGGATTCCATCCATCTGTTCGAGCAAGACGTGAAACGAATTGTTCGGATTTCGGAGCCGAGTTCAAAGGCGATTCACCCGGAAATCGATACGCTTGCTCAAACAAAGTAGTTTGGCTTCCACATCAACATCATGCGGCTTCCAGCTCATCTTGGTAGCAGGCAGACACCCCTTCAACTAGTTTTAGATTTTGGCGTAAACCGTGGATACACTACAAACCATTAAGTCGTCGCTTACCCTGATGTTGCCCGCCCTGACGCTTGTTCTGGGTGGGTCTTTAATGATGGCAGCGTCGCTGTTGTTGAAGACTGGTTCGAACCGAGATGTTCATGGCCAACGCACGTATATGGCCCTTATCTCGCTGGCGTTCCTAGTGGTTGCTTGGGTATTTGGCTACCTAAGGGTGGTACCTGTCGAGCTAGGCCAGGGCATGTTTCGGTTTGATGATGCGGCGCTAGCCTCGGAGAGGTTAGCGTTTTTAGGAGGGCTGATTTTGGTGCTGATGTCTTGGTCGACTGCTCCCAGTACGCATTTGGGCGAATACTATGGCGGGCTGTTGATCATGATTGGTGCGGTGCCTGTTGTTGGAGCATCCAACGATCTTGTCTCTTTGTTTCTGGGACTGGAATTGATCAGCATTCCTACCTATGTTTTGTTGGGTATTGTGAAGGGTGACCATGCAGGTGCAGAAGCGACGATCAAGTATTTTCTGTTGAGCGCTTTCGCGTCCAGTTTCTTCTTGCTTGGGGTTAGCTATCTGTACGGGTTTGTGGGTTCAACTAATCTGCAAGTGATTCAGAGCAACTTTTCTGGGGCCGGTCGTCTTACTTCGTTTGCTCTGGTTTTGGTGATGTGCGGTTTGGCTTTTCGAGTCACCGCTGTTCCATTTCATTTTTATGCTCCTGATGTGTTTGATGGAACAAGCCTAACCATGGCAGGCATTATGAGTTATTTGCCGAAGGTGGCGGGCTTCGTTGCCTTGATTCGTGTCATGGGTACGGGACTCAATTCTCAAACGATCGAGATTGTGGTTCCGGTCTTGTTTGTATGCTCCGCGTTGACCATGTTGGTCGGGAATTTCTTCGCATCGGCTCAGAACAATTTAAGAAGATTGCTGGCTTACTCGAGCGTTGCACACACGGGATACTTGATGTTAGCTATGACCGCGCTGCTTCGAGAGAACGCGGAACCCAATGTTCTTTATTCATATTTGGCAGCTTATGCAGCCATGACGCTTGGTTTCTTCGCTTGTCTGGGTGAGATCGAAGCGGCAGGGGGCAAGACCCAGTTGATCGGCGATTTGTCGGGGATGTTTTATCGTCGCCCTGCTGCATCCTTGGGAATGACGGTGTGTTTGATCAGCATGATTGGTTTACCGCTTACGGCTGGCTTTTGGGCCAAGTTTCTGGTGTTTATGGGTACCATTGCGGCAGGAACGAAAGACGGCCTCAGCATTGCCATGGCGATTTTGATGGCTTTCAATGCGGTGATTGCAGCTGGATACTACTGGCGGGTTCTCAGCAAGTTGTACGAGAAGAGCGACGAGTACTTGCCATTGCGAGTCTTCCGACCAAGTCTTTTCGTGGCGTACACCATTTGTGTGGTGCTAACGATTGTCTGGTTCTTTGTTCCGGCCGTGATGTAACGATCTCGGTACTGTTGAAGCTTTCCGAGTTGGGTTGTTCGTGGAGTCTGTAGGCGCGTCCGACAAGAGTGAGCCTGAGGCGGTAGCCGATTTCTTTCGTGTTGTCAGGCTCATGGACGCAAAGCGACTGTGGTCGGGCGTTTCTCTTTACTGACGGTTCTGAAGTGTAGCAACTTCACTTGAAATCGTACTCGTAATCGCTGATATTCGAGTACGAAAACGAGCACTGCCCTTAGGGCGGAGTACGAGTATGAGAACCCCTAAGAAGCTAACGATCTGCGATAAGACGTGCCTAGAACAGCGAAGCGGGTTCGGCTTTTAGCAATTTTCTGACCGCCAGCAAACCGGCAGAGGTGCACATAAGAAGCGAAAGTCCGAACACTCCGAATGCTCGTTCCCAAGTCATAAAAGTGGGGATTCCTGAAAGACTGGAGGTGATTGCATAAAGAGACATGGCGGCGATCAGGGCGGGAACGTAACCAAATAGCGACAGCAGCCATGCTTGCTTCAGTACGCTGATGGCCAAGAAAAAGGGAGAGTATCCCATGGCTTTCAGAGTCGCATATTCTGCGAGGCGACTTGAAACATCGGTTGCGAGGACCATATAAACGATGGCGGAGCCGATAATGAAGGACAGCACCACGCCCATCGAGAAGATCATCCCGATGGGCGTTTCGGTGAGCCAACGGTTTCGTTCCCACTGCTGCTGCTCTTCCATGGTCAGTATCTGCACAGCCGATTCCGATCGCAAGTCGGATTCATTTAGATACTGCACGATAGAATCGCGAGCTTTGCTAGGATTTCGATTAGGCTTCAGTTCAACGAGTCCGAGAGAAACGCGATGTCGAACGTCGGCGCCGGATCGAAGACCAAATTCTAGATCGTTGACCAGGACAGCACCGTTCGTGGCAAGGCCCGTTCCAAGCTGAAATGTGCCAGCGATTCTGGTGGATCGATTACCCAGTTCCGTTGTTTTACCAACATCAAGATCTGAGAACCGTTTGCAATCCTCTGGTCCGTATTCGGCTCGCGTGGACCGATCCACCAGCATAGTATCTGGGGCTTGGAGCAGATCAAGTTTGCCGTCCAACTCTTTGAGATTAAGAACCGGACGATCCAGCTGTATCCCCATCATTCCAACCGTTCGGAAAGATCCATCGGGTGGAGCTTGAAGGCACCCTTGGTTTCGAATTGGATTTTGCCATCGTTGCAACATGATGAAAAAGGGATCCACACTCTCGACGTCAGGATGAGACGCAACCTTGTTCATCCAAAAGCGTTCAAACATTCGCGGTTCGTAAAGGTGAACATAATCTGGCGAGCGCATGACCAGATGCCCCTTGAGTTTGCCGTACACGATGGTCGCGGTATTTCCAACAGCACCTCGAAAGCCCAGTTGCATAAAGATCAGCAGAAGGGCGAATGCGACCCCCGTAAAACTGACAATTGCCCGCGTGGGCTGGCTGATCAGATTCAGGAGCGAGATTGGCGTACGGCGAAAAACCAGCATCAACCACCAAGTTAACTATTGTTCGTGGCTTGAGAATCTTGGTAAAACCGGGACAATCATAGCATGAAAGCGAATGGCGTAGGAAGTGAATGATGTTTCTTTTTGTGCAACATGCCTGCTGTGCGGCTTCGCAACTTGAACTTTTTAGTAGACGGCATCCTTAACTCAGACCAGGACAGAACATTGGCTTCTCCTTCACGAAGTGGCGTATTTACCCATGGCGCTGACGACCGACTTGCCCGATTTAGCGAAAGCATTTCGTTTGACCACCGACTGTACCAGCAGGACATTCGAGGTTCGAAGGCGCACGCCAAGATGCTGTGCCGGCAGGGGTTGATCAGCTCCGACGAGTTTGATGCGATTGACCGAGAATTGACTGAGATCGGTGGACTTTTGGATCGGGGCGAGATGCCGTTCCGACTTGAGCTCGAAGACATCCATATGCATATCGAGCAGGAGTTGATCAACCGATTGGGCGATGTCGGTCGAAAGCTGCATACAGCGCGTTCTCGAAACGATCAAATTTCTACCGATTTGCGTCTATGGGTTCGCGACCATCTCGACATCTTGGATGCTTTATTGCAACGACTGCAAGTGGCCTTTCTGTCGCGTTGCCAGAAGGATCACGATGTCATTGTCCCCGCTTACACTCATATGCAACGGGCACAGCCAGTCTTAGCCGCTCATTATTGGTTAGCGTACATCGAAAAACTGTCACGGGATCGAAGCCGACTAGCAGACTGCCGAAAGCGAGTGAACGAATGCCCGCTGGGTGGAGCCGCAGTGGCTGGCACGAGCCTTCCGATCGATCGGGCGTATTCAGCAAACCTTCTTGGCTTTGAGCGAGTGGCAGCGAACAGCATTGACATCAGCAGCGACCGCGACTTTGTGGTGGAAGCGGTGTTTGTACTGACGATGATTTCGGAGCATTTGAGTGGCTGGGCTGAAGAATGGATACTTTGGTCAACAACGGAGTTTGGGTTTATCAAATTACCG